>ENA-OOZQ01000188-OOZQ01000188.1-human-gut-metagenome-genome-assembly--contig:-NODE-188-length-54437-cov-3.487661_pt1 | contig 54437 bp, 46 predicted proteins | sample MGYA00241188_ERZ501399 | MGnify/ENA primary metagenome ERZ501399 (study PRJEB25962, sample SAMEA2042658) | human gut metagenome | biome: human gut; feature: human-associated habitat; material: faeces... | reverse complement strand
CTAGTTTTTATCTAGGTTTTTCAACAGCCCCTTTTTTTCTATAAACTATAGTTCAGTACTTAAAAATTCAATCTTTATCATAGATTTTTGATTTTTAAAGCAGAAGTTAGCGATTTTTTTCATTCTTTCTAGTAAATCATTGATTTATATTGGACTAAATAGTATTATATTGACATAAAAAGCATACATATAGAAAAAGGAGATTCAATTTATGTTCGACATATCTAATTTTGGCATTAAAGTATTTGATGAAAAAATCATGAAGAAAAAGCTTCCAAGTCCAATTTATAAAAAATGGATGGATGCTATGCATAATAAAACATGTACATTAGATCGCACAACCGCTGATGCAATTGCCCATGCAATGAAAGAATGGGCAGTAGAACAAGGCTGTACGCATTATTGTCATTGGTTTCAACCATTAACAGGCACTACAGCAGAAAAGCACGACGCTTTTGTTGGTATGCGCGATGGCGAACCTATTTTGAAATTTTCTGGCAAGAATTTAATTCAAGGTGAGCCTGATGCATCTTCTTTTCCAAACGGAGGTTTACGTTCTACTTTTGAAGCGAGGGGTTATACTTATTGGGATTGTTCTTCTCCTGTATTTATTCGTGGTAATACTTTGTGCGTCCCCACGATTTTTGTTGGTTTCAAAGGCGAAACATTAGATATGAAATGGCCTTTATTAAAAAGTATTGATGCTATTTCTGAACAAGCCGTTCGTATAGTAAATGCTTTTGGCGATAAAGAAGTCACAAGTGTCACACCTTCAATCGGACTTGAACAAGAATACTTTTTAGTTGACCGTGATGATTTCTTAAAAAGAGAAGATTTAGTTATGACTGGAAGAACTTTATTTGGCGCCATGCCAAGTAAAGGCCAAGAATTAGAAACTCACTATTTTGGAGCCATTCCTGAAAGAGTTCAAAAATTTATGGAAGACGTTAATATTCAACTTTGGGAATTAGGTATTTATGCAAAATCCGAACATAATGAAGTCGCTCCTGCACAATTTGAGCTTGCACCTATCTTTGGACCCGCTAATATTGCTATTGATCAAAACGCTATTATAATGGATGTTCTTCAAAGAACTGCTTTACGTCATAATTTAGTTTGTTTATTACATGAAAAGCCATTTAAAGGTGTTAACGGAAGCGGAAAACACAATAACTGGTCTTTAATTACGAATACAGGTGTTAATCTTTTAAGTCCAAGTAAGGATTCCCATGAAAACATCCAATTCTTAGTCTTTGTTTGTGCTTTAATTCAAGCAATCGATAAAAACCCAACATTAATTAGAATGGCTGCTAGTAATCCAGGTAATGATTTCCGTTTAGGTGCAAATGAAGCCCCACCTGCTATTGTTTCCGTATTTTTGGGTAATCAAATTGAAGATTTACTTACTCAATTTATTGAAAGTAAACCAACCACTTATAAAAAGAATTCACTTAATGAATTTGGCATTTCTTCTCTTTCTTATTTACCTCATGAAAGTTCTGACCGCAACCGCACATCTCCTGTCGCTTTTACCGGCAATAAATTTGAATTTAGAATGTTGGGTTCCTCAATGAATGCTAGTTATTTAAATACGATAATCAATACAATAGTGGCCGATTCTTTAAAAGAAATCGCTGATCGATTAGAAAATCATAAATATCGACAAGATAAAAGAAAAGCCGCTATCGATATCTGTTCCGATATTATGAAAAAGCATGATCGAATCTTGTTCGATGGAAATGGATATTCAAATGAATGGGTTTTAGAAGCAAAAAAACGTGGGTTGCCCAACATCCGTACTTATGTTGAGTCTTTAAGTGTGCTCGAAGATGAATCCGTTTTATCTTTATTTGAAAAATATAAAATTTACAAAAAAGACGAATTACTCTGTCGTGCTGAGGTTCAGTATGAAGAATACTACAAAATTCGTTTAATTGAAGCTAAAACTCTTTTGCACATAACTTATAGTGAACTCATTCCAACTTTAAATAAAGAAATGAAAGAATACGGAAGTTCACCGATAAAAGAGACTTTATTTGGTCAAGATACCTTAAAGTTATTATCTTCGACCATCAGCAACATGTATACATTATCCAATGACATTGAAATTCAAATCAATCAATTATGTAGTTTAAAAAGTGTAAAAGAAAAAGGACTATATTTATTAAAGAACATAGTCCCATTATTAGATGAATTAAGAAAAACATTTGATAGCGTTGAATCAGTGCTAACAAAAGATTGTATTGACTATCCAACTTATAAAGAATTATTTTTTAGATTAGACTATTAACTAAATCATATCTTTTATTCTTTTTAAAACTTCTGCTGTATTTTCACCAAAGAAAGGCTTCCCTGAGGCTTCTTGAGGAAACCAACATGTTTGACCAATTGAATTGACTTCAATAATTGCGGGTTGATTATTTCTATCTAGAATGAAATCAAAAGAAAGCATCCCAAAATTTGAAAGTCTCTCTTCATGAACCCTTTTTGCTGCTTCTAATACCAAAGAAAAATTAGGTATTATATAATTTTCAAAAACAATACCTGTTGTTGGATGCTTTTCATATTTTTGTAAAAATTCTGTGAATGCAAATTTAGAGAGTATTCCATCTTTGCCATTCTCTTCAATATGAATAAAAATGCCTCCTGCATGTGCATTGTCAACTTCATTATTTCCAATTCCAATTCGCATTGTGGAAGGCGCAAAAAACACTTTTCCATCTAGAATATAAGTAATAATTCTAAAGGTATTTAATGATGAAGGATGAAGTTTTTTTGTAGCCTCAGAATTTTCAAGCAATTCTTCAATTAAAAAATTTTGATTATATTCTAAAAGTATATCTTTGATGTTTTTTCCTGTTTTACTATCAATTCCATTAGATATATTTAGAATTTGACATCCTTTCCCCGAATTTGTGTCTTTTGCCGGTTTTATAAAACATTTCCCTAAGTTTGACAAATTAGCAAGTAATTCTTCAAAAGAAATAAGATGATTCTTAAATTTAAGATTTAATGGAGAAGTTTGGCAGGCAATAATCCGAGGTGTATAAACATAATCTAAACCATTTAAAATCATTGGTAATAACGTTTTGTCCCCAAATGCTTTTGAAGCACTTGTATCGTTAAAATAACGTTCTATTTTTGGAATAAATAAAAGTTCGGGAATATATCTATAATCAAAATTTCCTGTAAATGCAGAAAATTCTCTATGCCAATCATAAGGGATTTTCCTTCCATAATTTTTAAGAAAGAAATTATCAATTTGCTTTTTTTGTTCTTTAGTAAGTGGATAGGTTGAAATAATATCTTGTCTTCTTTTATCCTTAATTTTTCTAATTTCGTTCTTTGTCATCAATTTTGTCGTTAACTTTTTTAAATACTTTTTTACCGCTCTTTTAATTATTTTCATAAAAATTTACCTCATGATTTTTAAAATAAAACCTATTTATTCTTTTTCCATGTCGTTAAATTAACAACTTGAATATAACTTTGAATGATTTTAATAATGCGAAGCGCAACTTGATCTACATCATATTCAGGTGGGATTTCGTTAGATAACATATCTTGATGGATAGCCATTTCAATCGAATTTAATACATTATCTTTTTCTATTCCACCCATAACAAGATTTCCTTTATCTAAAACTTCAGGACGTTCTGTGGAAGTTCTTAATAATACTGCTGGAATCTTCAAAAGAGATGATTCTTCCGAAAGTGTTCCTGAATCCGATAAAACACAAAAAGCATTCAGCTCAAGTTGACAATAATCATTGATGCCAAATGGCTTAAACAGCTGAACATGAGAATCAAAAGTTATCTTTTCTATTTCTATTTTTTTTCGTGTTCTTGGATGAACTGAAAAAATAATAGGATACTGATATTGTTTAGCAACTTCATTTATCGTTTCAATCAATTTCAAAAATTTCTCATGGTTATCTACATTTTCTTCTCTTTGAATTGAAAGCAAAAAATATTTTCCTTTTTCTAAGCCTAATTTTTCTAGCACATTAGATTTTAAAATATTCGGGAATTGTAGTTTTAATACTTCTTTCATTGGAGAACCAACAACAAAAATAGATTTTGGATCTATTCCTTCTTGAATAAGATTACGTCGAGCCGTTTCAGTATAAGCAATATTGATATCTGAAATGTGATCAACAATCGTACGATTAATCATTTCTGAAACGTTCCAATCCCAACAACGATTTCCTGCTTCAAAATGAAAAATTGGACATTTTAATCTTTTCGCTGAAATTGCGGATAATGCAGAGTTTGTATCTCCTAAAATGAGAATAGCGTCAGGTTGAACTTCTTTGATTAAATCATAGGAAGCAGAAATAATATTTCCCATAGTCTCTCCAAGATTCTTTCCTACTGTATTTAAACAGTAATCTGGCTTTCTTAATTGAAACTCCTTAAAGAATATTTCATTTAATTCATAATCATAATTCTGTCCAGTATGTACTAAAATATGATCAAAATATTGATCAGCTAATTTAATAATCGCAGCCAAACGAATAATTTCTGGTCGAGTACCTACAATTGTCATTAATTTAAGCTTTTTCATTTTTCTTCACCTCCAAAAAAAACGTATCTGGGTGATTAGGATCAAAGCATTCATTACACCACATAAACGTTACAGAATCCGTATCTCCTATATTGGTAATTGAATGTGTGTACCCACAGGGAATATCCACTACCTCTAATTTTTCTCCACTTACATCATAAGTAATTATTTCATCACTATCTATTTTTCTAAATTGAATTAAGCAATGTCCAGAAACAACTAGGAACTTTTCATTTTTGGTATGATGCCAGTGATTTCCTTTAGTAATACCTGGTTTAGAAATATTAACTGAGAATTGTCCTCTATCTAATGTTCGAATAATTTCTGTAAAAGAACTATGTTGATTCATGTTCATTTTTAACAAATAGCCAAATTGATCTTCAGGTAAATATGAAAGATAGGTTGAATACAAGCTTCTTTCCAAATGATTATTCATATTTGGAATACTTCTATTATTTCTACTCTCTTTGAATGAATAAAGCAAATCTACAATATGACCTAGTGTTGTCTCATCTTCTACTGGAACTCTATAAAATTTACCGGATTTTGTACCTTTCCCTTCCATGGCAGATATCAATTCATCAAACAAATCATCAATATAAACTACATGCATAACAGTATCACGACAATTTACTTTTATTTCTAAATTTCTAGAGATATTATAACAAAATGTAGTGATTGCGCTATTATAATTAGGCTTATTCCATTTTCCATATACATTAGGAAAACGATAAATCATCACCTTAGCACCTGTTTCTTCTGCATAAGTAAACATCAAATCTTCCCCTGCTTTTTTAGACTTTCCATAGGGGTTATCTAAGCTAGCTTGTATTGAAGAAGAAACAACAATTGGACAAGTATTACGATGTTTTTTTAATAAATCTAAAAGAATGGAAGTGAAACCAAAATTTCCTTCCATAAATTCTTTTTCTTCTTTTGGGCGTTGAACCCCTGCTAAATGAAATATAAAATCACAATTTGAACAATAAAAATCTAGTAGAGATATATCGGTATCTCTATCAAATTCATATATCTCTTCATATTTACGATTTCTTAATTCAGCAATTAAATTTTTGCCAATAAATCCTTTAGCGCCAGTAACTAATATTTTCATATTTTATATCCTTATCTAGGCAAATAATCTTCAATATTTGGATTGAATAAAGGTAATTTCATCAATAACTTTTTCATTCCTTCAACATCTAATCTTTCTGTGTTATGTGATGTATACTGTTGAGTTGTTTCTAAATCATGATTCCCTTTGGTATAAAAATTATCATAATTTAATGTACGATTATCAGCATGTACACGATAGAAACCAGGTAAAGATTCCGCTCTTAACATTTCTTCTGTTGTAACTAATACTTCATAAAGTTTTTCTCCATGACGCGTACCGATAATTTGATACCCTATATCTGAGCCTTTTAATTCAAGTACAGCTTTCGCTAAGGTTTCAATTGTAGCAGCTGGTGCTTTTTGGACAAACAAGTCTCCTTGTTCTCCATGCTCAAAGGCATAAAGCACTAAATCTACTGCATCTTCTAATGTCATCATAAAACGCGTCATATCTGGATTGGTAATCGTTAATTTTTTACCTTCTTCAATTTGTTGACAGAATAAAGGAATCACTGATCCTCTAGAAGCCATAACATTACCATAACGTGTTAAGCATAATACTGGATCTCCCTCTTGCATTTGACGACTTCTTGCAATTACATTCTTTTCCATTAATGCTTTGGACATTCCCATTGCATTAATTGGATATGCTGCTTTATCAGTCGATAAGAAAATTGCTTTCTTTACATGATTGACAACACAAGCAGAAATGACGTTATTAGAGCCTAATATATTCGTTTTAACTGCTTCAATTGGAAAGAATTCACAAGATGGTACTTGTTTTAATGCAGCCGCGTGGAAAACATAATCTACACCTCTAAACGCGCCTACAATAGAATCATAGTCCCTTACATCACCAATATAAAATTTTACTTTATTGATATGTTCTGGATATTTTAATTGGAAATTATGGCGCATATCGTCTTGCTTCTTTTCATCTCGAGATAAGATTCTAATTTCTTTAATATCTGATGTTAAAAAGCGATGAAGAACAGCGTTTCCAAAAGATCCCGTTCCTCCTGTTATCATCAATGTTTTACCTTTAAATATGCTCATTTTTCATTACCTCCAATTATTGAAGAACTCTTTCTTCTTCTTTTTCCTTTTCTTTCTCGTCAACAATTACGCCTTCTTCAATATCTGAATGCTTAAAGACTTTAAATAATGTTAAAAAGAAAATTTTAATATCTAACCATAAGGAAAAATGATGTAAATAGTATGCATCAAAAACTGCTTTACGCTTCGGATGTGCTGCCAAAACGTCTCTGCCATTTACCTGTGCCCATCCAGTAATGCCTGGTCGAATTTGATATAAGCTTGATCTTTCACGACATTCGTTTAATTCATTTTCAGAATGTTGAGAAGGTCTATATCCAATTAAACTCATTTTTCCTGTTAACATACAAAACAATTGAGGAAGTTCATCAATTGATGTCTTTCTTAAAAATTTACCAACTTTAGTTATATATGCATTAACCTCTTGATACTCATAACCAGCGACATCAGGGCGTGCTTCTACTGCCATACTTCTAAATTTTATGCAAGTAAATTCTTTATTGTTTTTACCAATTCTCTTATGTGTAAAAAACACTGGTCCTTTAGAATCAATTTTAATTGCTATTGCCACAACTATAAAAAGAGGCGAAAGCAAAATAAGAGAGATAAGTGCTATTAAAAAATCCATAACTGCTTTTATTGCTCTATAAACTTTTTGAAAAAATTTTAGTTTATATGGAACGAAGACGATTTCTTCTTGTTTTGTTATGCTCTTTTTAGCATCAACAATTTCTTTTTCCTGTACTGCCACTTTTTTTCTCCTTTACTAGAAGAAATAAGTATATTGCAAATATACTTATTCTCGGTTAATCATTTTATGAAAAACATTATTATTTGTCAAATAATTAAATTACTTAAGTTTATTCAAGTGGTCCTTTTTTTATAAAAAATGATCATGAATTATAAAATAACAACAATTATTTGCTTAATCATTAATGAATTACTATTTTTTTCCAATTGGATAGTACTCACAAATGTCGCGAATACCATCTAGACAATTACGGCCATCAAATACTTTTTTACCTTTCAAACAATCTTTGTTCATCTCACGTATTTCTTTCCATTCTGTAAGGGCAAAGACGATATCACAACCATTTACTGCTTCTTCTGGAGTTTCAAAATATTGAAGTTCAGTTGGATAGAAACGCTTCATATTGTTCATTCCCACTGGATCATAGGCATGAATAATTGCGCCATCTTTTAATAATAATTTAATCATTTCAAAAGAAGGAGCTTCTCTTAAATCATCAGTTCCCGGCTTAAAAGTTAAGCCAAGAAGTGCGACATGAACGCCATCAAATCTACCAATCATCTTTTTAGCTCTAAAGAATAATTTTGTCTTTTGCATTATGTTCACATCAATAGCAGCTTTAACTGTTTTCATTTCATAGCCATATTGATTCTTTGCTAAATAATAAAGTGCTTTGGTATCTTTTGGGAAGCAAGAGCCACCATAACCAATACCAGCATTTAAGAATTTATCACCAATACGTGCATCATAGCTCATACCAAGTTTTACATCGTCAATATTAGCACCCACTAATTCACAAAAATTAGCAATATCGTTCATATAAGAAATTTTTAAAGCCAAGAAATCATTAGAAGCATATTTAATCATTTCTGCACTTCTACGGTTAGTAAATACCATTGGTAAATGGAAGGGTTCATAAACTTTTGCTAAGATTTCACGAGCTTCTTCGCATTCTGTACCTACAACGATTCTAGAAGCGTGTAAAGTATCACGCACTGCAGTTCCTTGTGCTAAAAATTCAGGGTTTGAAGCAACATAAACTTTTACTTGATGTGCTAAATTATCATGAATATATGCTTCCACTTCATCATTTGTTCCAATTGGAACTGTAGATTTTACAACAACTACACAATCACGTTCAATTGTATGAGCAATTTGCTTTGCAACGGTTCTAACATAAGTTAAATTGGCTGAGCCATCTTCTTGTTCCGGAGTACCAACGCCAATAAAAATCACTTCAGCATCTTTATATGCATTTGCGTAATCAGTCGTATATATAATACGATCCTTATTTTTATTCATTAATTCTTCAAGATCTTGTTCATAAATCGGACTTTTTCCTGATTTCATAATGTCAATTTTTCTTTGATCAACATCTACACAAGTTACATGATGTCCTCTCTCTGCTAAACACACAGCCGTAACTAAGCCAACATAACCCGTTCCTGCAACAGCTAATTTCATATCATTATTTTCCATTTAAATGAATTTAAATGGATTCCCCTTTCTTATTTTAATTACTCTTATCATATCATTTATACTTTCAATAGTCAAAAATCACTTTTCGTATGGATTATGATTTGCTTTTGGTAGCATTAAATATTTCCCAAATTCTAAATCATATTTTGCTGGTTCAAACGGGACATTACCTCCAAAGTGGAAGAACGTCATTTCACCGAAATAAATTTTTCCATTTTCATAATACAAATCCACTCTAACATGAGGAAAATCAGAAGCAAGTTTTTCAGCGACTTTAATCATTTCCTCCCACTTTTCAGGCTTAGGAATTGGAAAACTAGAATTTGGATGCCCATTTTTTACATCTAAATGATTCCATTCTAAATCAAAAAAATCAAATCTTGTGTCTTGTGGTCTTTGTGTGGCAACAAACAAAAATTTTGCTTTTCCGTTAAAACAAAATATTTTATAATCCCATGGTGATTTTCCGTCTTTAGTTTGAATAACTTCTTCTACTATAATTCTTGGTTTTACGTGATAATACGGCCATTCTCTTCCATGATTATAAACTTTTCTATTAAAGTGATTGAGAATATCTTTTTTCTTTTTTTCATATTCTTCTTGGCTTTTTACAATCCAAACGCCTCCAGAATCATGAGTAACTTTAATGCAACATGGAAAAGGTAATTGGGCTCTATCGAATTCTTCAAATCTTTCAAACATACCATAATTTTGAACAAGGATTTTCTCTAATCCACACTCTTTTACATACTCCCTAACATCATATTTATCTACTAATCGATAGCAACGTTCATCTCGCCAATAAAGCTTTAACCACAATATCTTTTCGTTAAGTGTCTTTGGATTATTAATGTCAGGTTTGTATCCAAAATTAATTTTAAAGCGAAGAGTTAAATATTTAACATCATCGTTGGGATACATTTTTATAGAAATCTTTCGTCTTAAGCCTTTCCATTTTCTTTTTATCCATTTAAAAATGTTCATTAATGACGTCCCTCCTTATACCACTTAACAAAATTACGAATTCCTTCTTCAAAAGACGTTTGTGGATTATATCCAAGTAATTCTTTTGCTTTAGTTATATCAGCATAAGTTTTATTAACATCACCTAATTGCATAGGTAAGAAATTCATCTTGGCTTTTTTCCCTAATACTTTTTCAATGGTCTGAATCATCTCTAATAATGTGATTGGTGTATTTTCACCAAGGTTAATAATTTCATATACATTTTCATGATTTTCAACATATTGAATGGATAAAACAATTCCATTAATAATATCTTGAATATATGTATAATCTCTGGATGTACTTCCATCACCAAACACTGGAATGGGTTCATCATTTAAAATTAGTTTAGTAAATTTATTAATTGCTAAATCCGGCCGTTGTCTTGGTCCATATACTGTGAAGAAACGTAAGAATATCATATTCATTCCATATAAAGCATGATAAACATGGCCTAAAACTTCATTTGATTTTTTGGTTGCAGCATACGGACTTATGGCAAAGTCAACAACATCAGTTTCTTTAAAAGGAACTTTTTTATTATTACCATATACACTAGAAGAAGAGGCTAAAACCAGATTCTTTACTCCATATTTTTTGGCCAATTCTAATATATAGTTAGTACCCAAATTATTGGTTTGCTGATATAAAATTGGATCTTCAATGGATGGTCTAACCCCCGCTCTTGCCGCTAAATGAACAATACCATCAATGTGGTTTTCTTTAAAAACCTTTTCTAAAGCATTCCAATCACAAATATCAATTCGATAAAGTTTATAATTGTTATCAGTTAAATGCGGTGCAACATTTTTTTCTTTAATTGAAACATCATAGTAATCATTAAAGTTATCCACTACAATAACTTGATTTCCATCCAATAATAATCGATCCGCAAGCGTACTTCCAATAAATCCAGCCCCACCTGTAATTAAATAAGTTTTCATATAAAAGCCTCCTTTTTTTAATTCTTTTCTTTTTTTCTAAAGAAAAATGTGAATAATTCTTTAAAATCTTTTGGAAAAAAGAAATAATATGTTCCAAAATAAACAACAACGCATATAATAATTGAAATAAAATCTTGCCAATATGTGTGTGTGAACTTTTGTAAAGCGAGTGAAAAAATCAACATAACAACGCAACAAGCTAATGGCCTCAAAAAATTCTTTAATATCGGGCCCAAAGGTATTTTAAAATAGCATTTTAAAAATATAAAAGACGTAATAATTAAAGATAAATTGGATAAGGAAGAAGCAAGTACATATATAGTAAAATCTTTTTCTACTGTTAATAAACAAGCCGGTATTAAAACTGCAAGCAAAATTGCTTGTGCTATAGTTGAAATGACCGGTTTAGATTTAGCTCTATATACTTCTGAAGCAAAGTTAGAAAAAATAACTGTTAAAACTTTAGAAAAGCCAGCTATACCAATGATGATTGCTGCGTCTCCCCATTGGCTTCCAAATAAAATTCTAGTAGCTAAATTTCTATATAAGAAAAGACCAAAGCCCATAGGAAGAATCAAATAGGCTGCAAGTTTTTGCATTTTATAATAAATCTCATTAAACTCTTTATCGTTATCTTTTAATCGAGATAAAGAAGAAAACAATACCGGAATAATAGAAGCTGTAACAATGCCAAATAAAGAGTTAATCATTGAGATAGAATTCTTATAAATGCCTAAATAATAAGCATTCATTTTATTACTAATAATAAATGAACTTCCCCATGAACAAAGCCAAATGAGAATTGCTTCTATAAGATTCCAAAAGCTAAACATAAACATTTTCTTAAAAATTTTAAAATTAAAATAGATTTTTGGCTTCCAATCAGACATAAAAAACATAGCAATTGCGCTTATAATTAAACTAACAATATTACCAATAATTATCGACCAATAACTAAAGCCTAATAATGCTAGAGGTACAGATATAAATAAATTTAAAACTGCCGTTATAATACGAATATAAAATAATTTTTTAAAAAGAAATTCCCTTCTAAATAATGCAGTTTGTATACCAGTAAAAGCAGCAATTGGAATTTGAGTACAAGCAATAATAAGCGCTAATTCATAGCCACTATTTCCTATAAATTTGGAAATCGGTTTATTAAAGATGCAAATTGCTGAAAAGAATAAAATAGAAATAATAAAATTGGCCCAAAATGAGACATTAAGCGTATTCTTTTTTTCTTCTTCATTAGTAAAATCAGTTTGTACAATATATTTAGAAAAGCCACCATCAGTAAAAATCTCGCAAAAAGTAATTACCATTGTAACTGTTGTGGTAATACCAAAAATCTCTGGTGCTAAAATTCTTGATAAAATTGCCGTCGTGATAGGCGTAATCAACTTTCCAATTATCTCGCCAAAAGTAGTCCATTTTAAAGATTTTTTAGCCTTTGTTTGAATTTTTGCTTCAGCTTGCATATCTTTCACCACTCTCTACTTTTGAATTTTATTTACAATATCTTCCCAAAGAGTAATTATACGCTGATATGAATATTTTTCCATAGCGTATTTCTTTCCTTGACGTCCATATTCTAAGCATTTTAATGGATTTTCGTAAAAATACAATAATGCGTCCTTCAAGGCTTGAACATTATCGCAGGGTACTAAAATACCTGTTTTATGATCTTTTATAATATCAGATGGTCCATAAGGACAATCCGTAGAAATTACTGGTAAACCTAAAGCGGAAGCTTCAAGTAATGAATTTGGCATTCCTTCAAAGTTTGAAGACATAACATATAAATCGGAAGATAACATTGCCTCTTTAATTTGATTACTAAATCCTTTTAAAATTATTTTTTCTTCCAAATGGTGTTCTTTTATCCAAGAAACAATACTATCTGAGAGTTCGCCAATTCCATAAATGTATAATTTAACATCACTAAAATGACATTCTTTAAATGCTTCCAACAAGAGAAAATAATTTTTTTGGACTGTAAGTCTACCTGTTGCAATAATGGAATGTACTTCTTTTGAATAATGTTTTTCTTCTAAAAAAAGGTTTTCATCAACGAAATTAGGAATTACTATAATTTTATCTTGCAAATGCTTATCAAATAAATCTTTTTGTCCAATATTTTGTGCTACACAAAGTTTTGCTTGTTTAATCATTTTTTTTATTTCAAAAAAATTTTCTTGCAAAGGATTATTACGAATCGTTACAACTACTCTCTTTCTATATTTTGAAGCAAAGGTTGAAATTAAAACGTATTTTCCAATATGATTTAAAAAAGGAATTATTATATCTGGATTATATTTATAAAATAATTTGCGTAAAACCATTAGTCTTTTTAACTTACCACAATTTTTATATTTTTCTGCGTCTTCTGCAATAGTTTCAATTTGATTGCAATCAATTGTATATTCATTATCATTCCGATAAGATAAAACAACGATAACTTCATGGCCATTCTTTTTTAGATATGTTGATAAGCGGGCTACCATTCTTTCAGCACCGCCTCCTACTAACGTTTGAGTAACAAGCATAAATCGACTCATAATATCATTCCTTTCTTTGTTATTTGATCAAAATTGTATTGAAAGGCTTATTAAATCTTTTTCTTTTTCTTGAGATTTATAAATTCCATTTATAATAGCCAATAGAATAAAATACCATTTGGAAAGATATTCTACACTTGTAAATAAACCTATGGCAATGATGATATAAAAAGACAGTATGCAAATATTTATGTCACCTTTCTTTTCCTTATTTAAAGACTTTGGGAAAGCTTTTACAAGTGGATATAAGAAAAAGATAAGTGAAATTAATCCAAAATTTGCCAATATATCAATAATAGTATTATGCGCATACATTCCAAAGGAAGATCGAATAGCAAATCCATTTATCCCCCATCCAATAATTGGCCTTTTTATAAATAAAACCAGTCCTTCTAATACCATATAAAATCTACTTGCCGTCGAAAAATCATCATGCGAATTTTTTGAAAATAGATATTTAAAAAAATCATCTATTCTTTGCTTGAAAACAGAAAAAATGGGTAATTGCAGTAAAACAAAGAATACTAGGATAGCTCCTAAGATAAGGATAAGTGAAATATACCATTTCTTTTTTCCAAAGAATAAAACAATATTAAATCCAAGAATTAAAAAGACCATAAGAATAAATCCTTTTGATCCTGTGGTAAATCCCAATAAAAGGTATAGCAATAGGAATGGGAAAAAATAGTATTTTTTTTCAAACAATGAAAAATAAAGACCGATAGCAAAAGCAATTGCAAAATAATTGCCAATCGTATTAGGATTGCCAAATTTTATTCCTAATCTATTAATATCAAAATGAATGATTTCCTTTGCATAAGCAATAAAAAAATAAAAACAAAAAAGTGATATACCCACAAGAAATAAATGAAGCCCAACACGAATGTTTTTCTCTTCAGTAAAAAAATGATAAAGAACTAAATACATTAAAGGCAGGAAAAACAACGTTGTATTCATTTTCATTGGCGTTGTAAGTTTATTCACAATATATGAAATTAGAATCGTGAAGATAAAGCCAAAAATAGAAACAACTATAGAATCTATGAAAACCTTTTTAAAAATTATAGTGCGAACAAATATTAAAGCACATAGAAACGCCATTAAAAACACTGGAATTAAATGCAATGAATTATAGGAAAAAGATGGTAAAGAAAAGAAAAATAAAGTTAGAATCATATAGATCGAAGTATCAACTATATATAGTTTTTTATTTTCTTTATAATTGTTTTTTTCTTTATTTAGAAAATTAGTTAATTTCTGTCGGAGTTTCATTTTCTTTTTTCTCCCTTCTATGTGATAACCTATAAGTTGTTTGAAATGCCAAAAAAACAATAAATAAAATAATTAACCAAATTATAATTGCTGCGTTCGTGACAAAAATAATATCGTTGAATATATATTTCATTAAAAGATAGCAAAAGGAAAAAATAATATAAAGATGCAAGAAAATAAAGCAACTGCCTTTTTTCCAGTTGTTTGGCTGAATATTTTCTGAATATTTGGATGTAAAAAATAATGAAGCAAGATATGATGCAATCGTAACAACAGCATAAATGGTCTGAATGCTCTGATTTGCTTTTTCGTTATATGTTAAATAGCGCATAACCTCTTTTTTCAAATCATGATTATACAAATCTTGATAATTTGAATTTTTGATAAAAGAAAAAGTGATTTTTTCATCAAAAAGTAATGGCTCAATTGCACTAAAAGCCACTTGATTTTGCACAACAGAATGAGAAAAATCAATAGATAAGGATAATCCATCAATATTATTTGAGTATAAAAAATAAGAAATAACAAAATTATCAAATATACTTTTTAAATACGGAGCATCAATATAATTTGAATCGTAAACATTCGTAATCATAAAGTTTTTTTCTTCCATCTTTCCATTTGCAAGATATTGGAGTTTAAGTTCGTGTCCCAACAAATTTTCAATTTGATTGAGTGATAGGACTCCTAAAAGATAATTTGCATACTCTTCGGAAATAAAGCAGGAGGAACTAGAAGATAATTCTGGTTTTGGTTCAAATAATAATTTTATCCTTAACGAATACATTCTTATCGTTTCATCAGCTTTTTTATACGATCCCATTGATTTAGGGGTGAGCATTGATATTTTTTGTGAAGTTCCGTTTGGATATTTAACATTAATACTTCCTGTTTTTCTTGAGGAAACAGCAAGGTAGTTTAAACAACTCACCGAATTTCCCGATGAAAACAACTCATTCTCTCTAAAAGCTTGGCGTAAAGTTTTATAACCCTCTTTGGAATTATCATTGTCATACAAAAGCATATTTTGCTGTTGATAATCATTTTCATAACTTACATCCGTGATTTTAGTATAGCATCTTTCTTTATGAGCGATTTTCGTTGTAGCATTATATAGAGAACTAAATAGTAAAGAAAGAATTATACAAAGTAGCCACAAAAAATAGTATCTTTTTTTCTTTGGAAAGAACCCATTTATTTCTTCTTTTATATTTCCTTTTTTCCAGTCTATCGAAGAATTAAACGTGATTTTCATTTTGTATCACCCTCTTTCAATTTCGCTTGTTATCATTTGTAAAACATTTTCTCTCGTATATTTTTGGGCCTCTAATAAACTATTTTGCTTCAAAATCTCCCATTGATTAGGATTTTGAATTAAAAGCCTCATCTTTGCAACTAAATCATCTATATTCTTTACTTGATAAATGAGTCCGTTTTTACCATCTAAAATAATGTCACAATTATATTTCCAATCGCTTGCAATTACAGGAATTCCTGAGAACATCGCATCTAATAACGTCCCTGCAAATCCTTCTCCACTATAAAAGGTAGGAAAAAGAAGTGCATAGTATTTCTTTAATATTTCAACACTATCATTTGGGTTCACAATTCCTTTATAAGAAACTAAATCACTAATTTCTTTCTGATTTAACAGTTCATTAAAACGATTTTGGTAATTAACATCAACAGGGCCATAAATATCTAAATGAATTTTATAATTATTTTGAAATTCTCTATTTAGGCGTACTACAGCTTCCATTGCATTTTCAATTCCTTTTTCTTCCATTACTCTTGAAAAGGTACAAAAATTAAACTCTTTTTTTGAAAAATCGTACGGCATTGAAGTTAGATGTATCGTTTTAAAATTTGGAATCGTAACAACATTATTTAAGCCTTCTTTTTCCAGTTTAATTTTCATTGAGTTCATTTCCACCCAAATACCATTCATTTTCTTAAGATGTTTTATTATTTTTTTATGATCTAGAATAAAATCAGGAAGCCATCCGCCTATAACATCATAAAAAACTTTACATTTTTTTGGCTTTAATAAAAAAATGATTTTTGAAAATACTTTTAATCCATTTTGCGCAGGGAGCATGATTAAAATATCACTTTTTCTTAGCGTTTTTAAAAGCGAAAAAATAAATTTTATTGGTTTTTTACGATACAAATACGTATCCGTATAAAAAATATTTTTTTTGTCATATTTTTCACATAAGCCATAATATAACTCACGAGTTTTAACTGGCTGTCCTCCTGTTGTCTCGTGAATTCTATCAAAACCAAAGGCACCAAGAATTGAAATCTTCATCGTTTTTTCCTTTCTATCTAGTTATCAGACACAAACTTAAACCCTAATTTTTTAAACAATCTTTTTATCAGTTTCACTAAGCCTTGAGGAAGCAGATGGGAAATAAAACGTTTAAAATTCATTTTAAATAATTCCCATTTTGACATTAATGATCGGTTTCCTAAAGGAATATCTATACCTATTTTTTTAAAGTATTTAATTGTTGTTGGAACCCATTTTCCTTTGATTACTCCATTATGAATATCAATAATGTTTCTATTGTCTAAAACACATCCTTCAAGATTATATTCATATTTTTTTGTAACTTTTTTCAACAAATCTGTTTCAGTTTGCCAAGCATTTCGATTTTCTCCACTGACAATTTCAAGTAAAAAATCCTTTCTAAAAATTGCAGCTTGAAGATTAATACCATATCTTTGATTACTTGGGATACTTTTTAGATAAGAGGCGTATTTTGATTTTCTTTTGGATTTTGGTATAGCTGTAATCTTATAATACTTTATATTCTCTTTTTCCATAAAAGAAATCGCTTCAAGAATAGTTTTTTCACTAACACTTTTTCCAACAAAAAAATCTTCAAGCATAAAAAGAATATACTCTTCTTCGATTTGATTTAACGCTTTTCGAACTTTATCACTCCAATTCAAATCTTTTCCAGTGTGAATTTCTTTAACATTATTAACCTTCAATGGAAGCGTCTCATTAACAAAATAAATATTGTTCATCCATGGCATAAATTTCTCTGTTAGTTTGAAAAAAGTATACGCCACTTCTGTATAACTATCACAAGAAACTACCATCATTGCAAATTTGCAGTTCATTTATTCTTTACTCTCCTTTCATAAAACATTTTCTTAAAAACACCAAAGAAAATATTTCGTAATAAGCAAAACATTGAAGAAATAGGATTCTTATTTTCACTGATGCGGAATAATAAATACTGATTTTTCAATGACTTCTTTAATCCGCTATGCGATAAAGATCCGCTATGAACACGATAACTCGCTAAAATTTCAGGTAATAAATAGCAGGTGGCTTTTTTACATGCTTTTAGCCATATCGCATAATCATTTCTACTTTTTAATTTTTCATTAATTTGAATTTTCCCAATAACAGTTGAATCATAAATCACTGTTAAGCATCCCACCCAATCATATTGAAAGAATTTATGCTTTGTCACTTTTTTAGGCCCTGTTGCCCATTTTCCTAGTTTATTGCTATTTTCATCAATTTTCTCATATTGAGTATAAGAAAAATGATAGTTATTTATTTTCATGAAATTTATTTGTTTTTCTAGTTTTTCTGGCATCCAAAGATCATCAGAATCTAAAAATGCAATATATTTACCTTTAGCCGCAAGTAACGCAACATTTCTAGATTTTGCTGCACCCTCATTTTTTTTATTTTTAAATAGTAAAATACGTGAATCCTTTTCCATGAATTCATTAATAATCTCTATAGAATTATCCGATGAATTATCATCAACGATAATAAGCTCCCAATTTGTATAAGTTTGAGAAATAACACTTAAAATCGTTTCTTTCAAATTAAGAGAGCCATTATAATTTGGCATTATGATTGAAACAAGTTCTTTTTCTGGACTAATAACCATAGAAATATCCTCCTTATATGTACCTTTCTTTAAGCACCTCTTTTAAAACAAACATTTCAGTTGGTAATAATAGAAAAATACTGTTTCATTTAATTTATTAAATGAATGTATTCACATTATAAGCTTTCCTCATAAAGTTGTCAATTTTAGCATTTATATGAAAAACGCTTTATCATTCTTTAGGAACTTTTTTATATTCTATTCTTTTATTCTTTCTATTTCTTAAAGAAAGAATGCTCCATACTAAGAGGCCACCAAAAAAGTATCCAAGTGTATCAATTATAACATCTTTAAACTGGCATGCCCTTCCTTTGGGAATAAGTTGCAATAATTCTGAAATTCCTCCTAAAACAAAGCCATAACTAATGTTGATTAAAAATGAATATAAATAGCGTAATTTGTCTTTATAGGCAACTAATGCAAGCATCCCAAAAACACCTGTAATTAAAAACAAAGAGAAATGTCCAATTACTTTTCTTGTAAAACGATTGATTTTTCCCCATAAAGAATTCTTCGGAGTCAAAATATTAATTTCTTTTGTCACACGAATAGATGAATCTTTTTCCCAAACAATTGTTAGCTGCACTCTTCCAATTTCTTTTCCATAGAGATTTCCATTTTCATCAATTTCACAAATACTTGAATCATCGACGGTAAAAGAAACTTTCTGATTCGTTACTTTATATTTTTGGTTTTCAGAAACAAATCGAAATAATATCGGTTGGAATCTTTGATAATAATAATTAATCTCATAAATTACTATTTCAATTGCATTTACTTCCCTAACTTGAACTAATATATTCCTACTTTTCACATTTTCATTAGTGTTACTAATAATAGTTAAATAAGCAGACCCTTCTGCTTTACCTATAGCTCTATTTCCCGATACGTCCAAAACAGATGAATCACTACTTTTCATATAGAAACTTTGATCCGTTGCATTTTCATTAAAAGTTGGATTAATTTCTAAACTTTGAGTAACAAAAATAGGTTCTTCAATATCAGAATAATTGATTTCTGTAACAGGTATTACAGGATTACTATTTACAGTAACTTTTATTCTATCCGATTCAACGTCATAGTATTTGCTTTTTGCATAAATATGACAAGTTCCTACTTGAATTCCCTTTACAATACCTCTCTCATTGATGGTAGCGATATTTTCATCATCAGAAACCCATTCAATTCCTTTATTTGTAGTATTGCTCGGTTCATATTGAATTCCAAAACTTGCAGTCGTGCCTACACTTACTTCTTTTTTATCGCAATTAATAATTAGGCTTTCTAAAGCGACTGGTTCAATGCGAATTGCGAATGTGCCAAAAACATTTACATCAACATTAGAAGAAACTCTCACTTCAATTGTTCCTTCTTTTAAAGCTGTGACAACTCCAGAATTAGATATTGTTGCTTTATCCGTTTCTTTAATGGACCAAGTTACTCTTGTATCCGACACTTTTTCAGGAGCAAAATTCACTTCTAATTGTTGACTATCACCAATTTTCATCATTTCTTTTCCTACAATCGTTAAAGAAGTCGGTAATATTTCTTTATCTCCTCTTTGCCCTTTATTAAAAATAATAGCAATTAATTGACTCTGAAAAGAAGAAATTCCTGAAGGTAAACAAGACTCAACACAAATAAAAAGCGATAAAAAAATGAAAGCAATGAGATAGAACTTTTTACGTTTTGAACTTGTTTTCATTTCTTATCACCTCAAGATTTCTTCTTTAATATATTAACATATACCTCATAATATTTCTTAACCATTTTCTCAATATTAAATTCTTCTGCTTTTTCTAAACATTCTTTTCTGATGTCATAGTGTTTTCCAAAGTAAGCAATTATTTCTTTCTTGATTTTAATAGGATCAAAATCAGGTAAGATTTTACCTACATAACTATTGATTTGTTCAGGTGTTCCACCAAAAGCAAATGTAAAGACAGGTACACCAGAAGCAAAAGCAAATAAGTTTTCAAGTGGGAATATATTGTCTACACTCAAGTTAATAAACATAGTTGCCGAAGCAAAATATTCCGCTAATAAAGAAGTATCTTTAACTTTACGAACCGCAATCGCTTTCTTTGATACAGATTTTCTCGGTGCATTTAAAGCAATAAATTGATATTCTAGTCCCATTATCGCAATTAATTGATTCATCGCAAGTAAGCTAGTGTTCTTTTCCCACTGATCTGCATAGCATAAAATAATCTTTTTATTTTCGGAAATATGGTACTTTTCTTTAATGATGGTTGGATGTGGATAAAATCTTGTCGTATCCACACCATCAAAAATACAATAAGTTGTTTTTGCTTTTAAAATTGTTTTCGGTAATTGTATTTTTAACCATTCAAAGTTTGTAATATAGATTGCTTTTTCAAAATCAGAAAATAAGGCTTTCTTCCTTACATAGTTTTTCGTAGAAGCATCACCAAATATCCACCTAGGTTTTTTCTTTTTATATGGACAATCCTTGCATAACTTCTTCCACTTTAGGCAATTATCATTCTCATAATCCAAACACTTTCCCGTAAAAAGCCAAGTATCATGTAAAGAAAATACAACTTTTATATTGGATTCCTTTAAAAAGTTAATTAACATTTCGAGATTAATATAATCTCCGTGCAAATTATGAATATGAACAAGGTCAGGCTTTTCACTTTTTATCCACCGAATCAGTCTTTTTGTTCCTATTTTAAAATAATAATCAAATTTTCCAGTTAGTCTAGATAATACTTTGGATAAAAAACGGATCACTGAAAAGCGATGAATCAAAAAATCATGATACTCTCTATTTGCGTTTGCACCAACAGCATAGCAATAAGTAACTCCTTTTGTAGAAGCGTAGTTGCCAATTGAATGCATGAAATCTGCAGCTTGCCCTTTTCCAGAAGCGTTAAGAGCAATAATTTTCATTGCCAACATCTCCCTTTTGCTCATTCAATTATTAATGTTCACAAAAAATAATAACTACTTTTGCGTCATTTGTAAATAAAAGTTAAGATATTTTTCGCAAATAATTGAATTATTTCATGAAATTTTATACATTTTAAATGCGAAAAAGCGATTATTTCATAGATAATGATTTTAATATTAATCATAAAAAGCCTTAGAAATTATGCTCCCAAAAGCATAAAATCATAAGGCTTAATATTATTTATATTCAGTTATAATTCTTTTTTCTTGAGTATAAAAGTAGTAATTAAACCAAGTAAAACAAACGAAATAATAATCGAAGTTGAAGTTTTGGTACAGCCACTTTTGGGTTTGTCTTCTTCAACCGTAATATTACAAGTTGCTTCAAAGTTTCCATCATCGGTCGTAACAGTAATCACCGCTGTTCCTTTTCTTAAAGCTGTAACCAATCCATCATCACTAACGGAAACTACTCCTGGACGATTTGAGAAGAACATTACATTTTTATTATCGGCATTTTCCGGGAGTACTGTAGCCACTAACTGTAAAGTTTCACCTTTTTTCAATATAACTTCATTATGGCTTAATGTTAAACCTGATACTCGAATAGGAACATCAGAGAAATCATCGGTATAATCAATTGCGTAACTATCAATGTATAAAGAGTTCGCACTAGCAGTAATTTGAATGGTTACCACTTCACCTTCTAAAATCTTTCTTGTGTTATCTTTCAACTTTATGGGAACATCAACAAAGGCAGTAGAATATCTTCCTGCCCATAATTCTGAACTAAAAGGAGTACCATTAGAAATTGAGGCGATGATTGTATCACCCACAGTTGCTTTTAAGCCACCTGATCCTCCTGTTCCATTAGAACGCATAGTTAATGAAATTCCAATAATACGGTAGCCTGTATAACCCTTTAATACGAGTGTGGTAGAATTGTTCGCAGTCATTTGTCCTTTGGTTTGATGGGTTTGCGAATATTCCGCTGAACTTCCTTCAAGAATCGTTCCTGATTCTTTTACTGAAGATTTAGTATCAATGGTATAAACTGCTGCTTTTTCCGCTTCATCTACTGTAACTTCACATTCTGCGAATAAAGAACCACTAATGGCTTTTATCGTAGCAGTTCCCTTTCCTTTTGCCACTAATAAAGAATCTTCCATCATAGCAACTTCAGGATTAGAACTTTCCCATGTTACTTCTTTATATTGGCTAGATGCATAATAAGGATGAAAATCAATATTTAGCTTTCTTTTCTCTCCAATTCTCATAAATACTTCGGTGTGATAAAAATTCATCGCTACTAATGGTATATCTTCATCTAAATCATATTTTGTATCTAGAAGGGCTCCTTCACCACAATAATCTTCACTCCAAATCATGGTAGCAAATTCAGGATAATCAATAAACGGATTTCTTAAACCAGTAATTGAAGCACAGTAATCATTTCTTTTAGCTTCAAATGAATCCACAGGATCCTCTTCACTCCATTTTAGAAGCTGATTCCAAGAAGATTGAGCACTATTTTCAGTTGTAGCAATAATCTGCTCTATTTTCAAATCTCCCGCTTTTGAAGTGGTTTTAGAATTAGCTACTTCTACTCTAGAAACATTACTCTCTACTTCCGAAGAATAATGCGTGTACATATACATTAAAATACGTGCAATATCACCTTTTACTTCATCCCGAGGTTCAAAATATTTTTCGTTAAAATAGCAACCTGTTGGTTTATTGTTATATTCCTTTTGGTTACCTTGATGATTTAAATCCGCATAAGGCTTGTTACCTCTTGATTCATTGATGCTTTTAATTGCTGGCTTCAATTGATGAATATCCGCTCCAGCACCTCTTCCAGTTGCTGCTACGTTAGTATAAAGACCATTTGATAAAGACTTACACCAAACATGTTCTCGATTCCATAAAGAACCCGCATTCCAAAAATTAGGAATATCCACACCTGCATAAAAGGAAATGATTTTTGTTTCATCATCAGGGTCTTCATCCGAATACGCGTTAGCGCCTTTAACATCATCATAAGAAGTATAATATTTATGTTCTTCCGCCATCTTTTTCGCTAATTGATTAAGAAGTTCACTTTTAGAAAGGCCATCAATTTTCCATTCATTATAATAAGTTAAAAAATCTTCTGTACTTTCTAAATAATCTTGTGAAGGTGCCTTAACTTCATTTGCACCAGCATTAGCCCTTACTTGACGAAAAGAAGATAGCCCAAAAACTAGAGATAAAAAAGCTAAAGATAAAATGATTTTATTTTTCAAAAGGAAAGCACCTCCGTATCTATTAGTATAATTATTATATCGTATTTCAAGATATTGAGAAAGTATGTATTTTCCTTTTTAGAAACATAAAAGAAAAATTCTCCTTAAGTTAAATACTAAAAGGAGGAAAAAAGAAAATATGAAAGGTTTATTCAAGAGACTTTCAATACTCGCTGCTTCTTTAGCAATGGTATTTGGAGTCGGTCTAGTAAACAATGAGAAGAACGCGAAAGCTGCTGGAGAATCAACTTATGTAAAAGTTACTGAAGCTCCAACTGATTGGACAGGCGAATATGTTTTGGTCTATGAGTCATCCGCTACTTCCGCATATGTTTGGACAGGAGTAGATGCGTCAAGTTGTTATGAAACAACAACAATCACTGATTCTAAAATCACCCTTGCGCCAACAGCAAAATTAAATATCGCTTCAATGACTGGTGGATATTCCATTAAAATCATTGGTGGTACAAATGATGGGAAATATATTGGTGTTACCAAAAATAAAAATACTATCAATTTTTCGAACTCTAGTATTCTTAACACTATTGCGTATAGTTCATCAGCTGTCGCAATTACAAGTAATTCTACTACTATGAAGTATAACTCAGCGATTGGACAAGAAAGATTTAGATATTATAAATCTGGACAAAGTGCAGTTCAATTATACAAGCTTGATGAAAGTTCTATTGATCCAAATGAATCAAAAATCACTTTAGATTTATCTTCATCAATGATGAAGGTGGAAGCAACGTTAACATTAAATGCTGAAACATCTGGAACAGGAACAACCATTACCTGGGAATCAAGTGATATTAATGTTGCCACTGTTGCTGATGGTGTAGTTACAGCTTTAAAAGCAGGTACAACTACAATTACTGCTACTTTTGGTACTGCCTCTGCTTCATGTAAGATTTTAGTTAATCCAGAACACAGTGGAACATCTGCTAATGATCCATTAACAATTGCTGAAGCAAAAGCTGCTATTGATGCAGGATTTACTTCTGAAGTTTACGTTAAGGGAATCATTACCAATAAAGAATATAATTCTAGTTATTTTAACTATGAAAAAGTTTACGTTGTAGACAGTACAGATGATACCACTAATACTTTTATATTCTTTAGAATGAAAGACATTGATGGTGCTAATTTTGCAAGTGATACCCTCGTTGTAGGGGAAACAATTATTGTTTGTGGTAATCTCCAAAAACATGGTTCAGACTATGAATTGGGAAAAGACTGCTATTTAGTTAAAAAGATTGAAAAAGAAATTAGTATTATTGTTGTTTCTGGTATTGATAATGGAGATGTTTATTATGTTGGAGATTCCATTGAAGCAAATGCTATTACTGTAACAGCTATGTATGAAGATGATACCGAAGCAGAAATTACAGACTATACTATTAATCCTGAATTACCATATACTCTTACTTCAAGCGATGTTGGTAGTAAAACATTTACTATTACCTATAAAGAACTTTCTGATACATTTACCATTACAGTAAAAGAAAAACCAACGGATGCAAAGTTAAGTACCATTAATATTAATGAAGGCGAAAACGTTAAGAAAAAATACTATGTAGGTGAAAGTGTTGACACTACAGGTTTAACAGTTACTGCTGGTTATGAATCAGCATCAGATTCCAAATATACTTCTTTTGTTGATGTTACAGATAAAGTCACTTGGACTTTAGATACAACAGTTGCTAATACAGAAGCAAAATTGACCGCTTCTTTCACTGATGGAGATGTTACTGAAACCGCATTTATTACTGTTGTGGTTGAAGAAACCGCAAGTTTATCTGACGTTTATGATTTAGTAACAGATGTAAATAAATTATCAGAAAATGATATGATTGTTATTGCTGCACAAGTTTCATCATTTGCAATGAACACTACGCAAAATAAAAATAACCGTTCAGCATCTTCAATCACAAAATCAGAAAATAGTATTACTGCTAGCGATGATACACAAAGAATCATTTTAAAGAAAGGTACAAAAGACAATACTTTTGCTCTTTCTGTTGAAGACGGATTCTTATATGCTGCCAGTAGCAGTAACAACTATTTAAAAACAGAAGATACGTTATCTGATAATAGTTCTTGGACTATTACGATTACTTCTACTGGTGTAGCTACAATTAAAGCCCAAGGAACATATAATCACAATATTTTAAAGTATAATTCGAGTTCAAAACTTTTCTCTTGTTATACAGGTGGTCAAGCAGATGTAGTAATTTATAAATATTATGCCTCAGCAGATGCTAAAAATTTAGTAAAAACCATTGAAGATGCGGATACATGTACGGATTATGTAAATGTAAATACTTATCTTACTTCTTATAATAATCTTTCTAGTGAAGGGAAAATCTTCGTTGGCCGTTCTTTCATTAGTGATATCAGTTTAGATGGTGAACCCGTTGAAATTACCTGTAGAACTAAATTAGACTTCATGAGTGCAAGATATGAGGCACAACAAGGAAGTTCAAATGCGAAATTCAATTTATATTCTTCCTCAACCACTAGTGTTTCATTTGTCTTAATCATTGGTATTATTGGATTAGGATCAATCCTTGGTTACTATTTCATTAATAAAAAAAGAATGTTAAGCAAATAAAATAATCCAAAAACATAAAAAGGACTTATAGTGACTAATCTCACTACAGGCCCTTTTTTAGTTAATTTAATTTTTAAGTGCTTATTTTGCTAATCTACGTTTTTGAATGAAATAATATCCAAGAACAGAAGATAAACCAACAACACTAATAACAAGAATGAAGGAAATGTTGTTTGTTACAGCATGATATGCATTATTCATTCCTGAATTATTACTTGTATGAGCAGCTTTATAAGCGGCAATGTAAAGGATAGAGTTTCCAATAGTGTTATTGTCACCATCGGCAGCTTCATTAACAATTGCTTTATCAGCGTCATTTAACATAGTGTTATACATTTCAAGTAATGTATCTAATTTGCTAGAATCTTGTGTGCCATTTAAGTAGTCACAAATACCATTTGTACCATCTGCACGCATTTTATTCCACATATCAATGAAGTCATTTGCATCTTTGCTTACATCCCATGTGAAGGAAATACTAGCTAAGATTACAGCTCCTTTATTAGAACGAACTCCAACATAAGCATATTTTTCGTCGGTTGGAATTTCAAGAGATGGAGAAGTAGATGTGAGAGAGCCTAATTTTTTAGCTTTTGTATTATATAATTCGGTTGCATCATTGAATGCAGTATTATAACCATAAACATCAAGTGTTCCAGTAGTAGTAGAACTCCATTCAGCTTCAACTTTTGTAAGAATTCTCTTAGCAGTTGTAGAAACAATACCAGAATTACTATTTTTAGATTTTAATTGAATATTTGAACTATTTTTTGCACTATTTCCAGCATATTTAATTCCAGATGTAGAAGTTACATCTTTAAAATCAGTATAACCCGTACTAGTGGCAGTAAAATCATTTGCTGTTAATTTATCAACAATATAGGTTGGTGCATTCGTAACTTCTAATTCTAAGGTTGTATTGAAATAAACGGATGTATTATCAGTATAAACCCATAATTCGATGGTTGTTTTGCCTGCTTCATAAGCAAGATATTCACCGTTATTTGAATCGATTTCAAGTACAGTCGTGTTAGAAGAAGACCATGCAACAGTTGTAATGTTTCCAGAGAAAGCATTACCCTTAGAATCTTTTAATTCATAAGTTAATTTACCATCGGTATTGGCATAAATTGCTTCAACATCTAATTTAATTGTAAGTGTATAAGTAACAACAGCTTCAGTAACTGTAATTCCAGTAACTTCAATAGTCTTATCTTCATAAGTACCAGTAATTGAAGTCATACCAGCCGTTAATGCCGGCCATGTTACACTACTTGTAACATCTTCAGTTGTACCATCGCTATAGTTAGCGGTAATTGTTAAACCTTTTGGAGAGAATGTATCATCCGTTGTATATTCGGTTTTAATAAGGGCTCCAGATAAGGAAAGACTTTTTAAAGTTCTTGTAACTTTTGGAGTATGTGCATAAACATAAGCGGCGCCTTTTCCTTCAGTTTCAGGAGTAGCGTTATTATAGTTCATAACCGCACCATATAAGACGACAGTATCACCTACGGCTACTTGATCAGTAGAGGTGAATTTAGCACCTTCTAAATAGTTGACTTGGAAGGCTTTAAATACTTTAGTAGTTGTTCCATCATCACTGATATCAAAACTAATATTTCCATAAGTTGAGACATCGCTAGAGTTTGGAGTATAAGCAGCAATAATACCTTTAATATAATATTTTTCAGTAGAGGTTAAACCATTACCTGCAATAGCAGCATAAATGGCATCAGAAACATTGAATGGCTCTTCAACACTACCTAAGTTGTCGGTAACACCAACATAGCAGCTAGCGGTGACTGAGCCAAGAGTGGCAGTAATCGTTGTATTACCTGCTGCTTTGGTTGTGATGACACCATCAGCAATATCAGCAACATCGGTATTACTAGAAGCCCAAGTGACATTACCAGTTAAACCAGTTAAGGTAGCGGTAAGGGTTTTACTTGCGCCATTTTTCATAATTACAGAAGTATCACTTAAAGTAATAGATTCTGCAGGCTTTTCTACATCTACAATGACACCTTGAATTTGTGGAGCGTTTTGATAAACGGTTAAGACTGCATGCATTGTGATAATATCATCAGCAACACAAGCATTTTTAAAGTTTGGACCGGATTGCCAGCTACCTGTATAATAACCATTTTCGGAATCTGTTAACGTTAACTTTGTCGCATCAGCGGTAGCACCATAAACATAAATCTTTTTAGTAGAATCGTTTACATCGACTAAATCAAAATTACCATAAGCAGTGCTAACGATATTAGCAACTTTACCTTTAACTTTAATGACGGTATTGTCTGCAGCAGTTTTAGTCATTAAATCACTAATTGCAACTTCACTAATTACTGGTTCAACTTTAGTTTTAATTGTAACTTTGACGCTAGCGCTATAATCTGTTCCATTAACTGTCATAGTTGCAGTAACAGTTACAACACCTTCAGCGGTAGCGGTAAATTTACCATCTTGATCAATTGTTCCATAATCATTTGTATCAGTACTCCAAGTAACTGTTGGTGATGGATCAACGTTTTTGATATCTACAGTAAAGGTCACACTTTCAGAAGGTTGAATTTTTTGTGCGCCTTCAATGATTTTAATACTTGGATCAGTGGTTTGCGTAGTATTAACCTTATAAACATAGAATGGATTATAACTTCCAATTGATTTATACATTCTATAGAATGTCCCATTAGCGCATAAATAACGACTGTTACATTGTAAAACTCCATCTGTGTTAACCGTGCATACATATTGTGTTCCATATTTAAACACGTTACTATTTCCAGGAGTGGTGATGTACTTGCTAGCAGTTTCATCATATAAATAAACCCCACCTGTTGTAGTAGTTACTTTATATTGAATCCAATCTGCTTCAACATCACTTACAGTAGCATCTTTTTTGTTTGAATTTGCACCACTAACACCTTTACTTAAGCCATCAGAATAGATGATTACCTTATCATCGGTGGCAAGTGAAGAAATATCAGTGACTTTAGTATAATCACTTATACTTGCTTTCGCATTCTTCTTCTCATTGTTTACTAGGTCGACTCCAAATACCATTGCTAAAGAAGCAGCGAGTACTGAAAGTCTCTTGAATAAACCTTTCATATTTTCTTTTTTCCTCCTTTTTAGTATTTAAATTAAAGAAAATAAAACTTGAATTAAACATGAATATTCCCTGCACCCTTCGACTTTGCTAAATGAATATGCATGTCCATTACTTTTTTATTATATCATAATAAGATATATTCGCAAGTTAATCTAAATATTATTTTAAAATAAATTTAAGCATATCTCTTTTTTGTTACATTTTTGTATATTCGCTATTATGAATACAATTATTTTATATTTATTAAAATAATGAAAAATATTTTCAAAATTCCTTATTTTATTCTCTTTTGCTGTCTCTTTATATTAAGGAAAATAGAGAAACCGCTTTCTTTTATTTTTCCTTTTTATTCACTTAGCAAACGGAGGTATTTAAATGAAAAGTCTAAGTATTCAAGAAGTTATTTTTTTATGGAAGGAGGAAAAGAAAAAATATGTAAAACCGTCTACGTACGCTACATACATGGTTCTTATTGAAAAGCATATTTTGCCCACTTTTGGAGACAAATTTTCTTTTCAAGAGTTAGATATTCAGTCTTTTGTTTTTCATAAGCTTCAAAATCATATGTCCAAAAAAACATTAAAAGATATTTTGATGATTTTAAAGATGATTATGAAATATGGAGTTAAACATGGATATTTTCAGTATCAAGAATTTGATATTCATTTCCCTACGGATCGTGAGAAAAAAGAACTTGAGGTTTTTTCAATAGGACAACAGAAAAAAATATTAAATTATATTAAAGCTCATTTTAATTTTAAAAATCTAGGAATATTAATTTGTTTTAATACCGGAATGAGAATTGGTGAAATTTGTGCACTAACATGGAATGATATTGATATTCAAAATGAAACAATTCATATTCATAAAACTTTACAAAGAATATATATTTTTGAAAAAACTAAAAAACAAACAAAACTAATTTTAGACACTCCTAAAACCAAAAATTCTATTCGTGATATTCCTATTCTTCCCGAATTATTATCTTTATTACGCTCAATAAAAAAAGTAGTCAATAATGAATACTTCATTCTTTCTAACGACTCTACTCCACTTGAGCCCAGAGCGTATCGTAATTATTATAAAGACTTATTAAATAAAATCGGTGTCCCCTTTATTAAATTCCATGCCCTTCGTCATAGTTTTGCTACTCGATGTGTAGAAAGTAAATGTGATTATAAAACCATCAGTGTAATTCTCGGTCATTCTAGCATCAACACGACTATGAATTTATATGTTCATCCAAATTTAGAACAAAAAAGACGTTGCTTAAAACAAATGGCAAGAATGCTAAGTAAATAATTGAATGCATAAAAAAACTAGGAAGCTTTTCGAACTTTCCTAGTTTTTATTTTTATGCATTAGATGAAGTAGCAAGTGGAACATCTGGCCACATTTCTCCTGTTTTAAAAATCTGTAATAAAACCACTAAAACAATGAGAATAATAAATAAAACGATACAAGCCATTAACCACTTTTTTGCGTAATCAAAGTTTCCGGTTGGCGTTTCATTATTTTGTTTCTTTTCTTCTTCTACTTTTTCGTTCATATCTTCACTAACTTTCATATTGATTCGCCCTCTTTCTTTGATTTGCTATTAGTTTACCCACTTTTTCTTTAAAATGCAATCTTATATTTTAAGCAATAAATATTATTTCAAAAGTTTAGAAAAAAAAAGCCAAAACCTCTACCGGTTTCGACTTTTTTGTTACAAATTACTTTGCCTAGCTTGAATTTCTTCAATCTGTATTCAGCGAACGCATCGCCTTTCCACCTTTTGATAAGACTATCATACCACACTTTTTCCAAATGTAAAGTATCTTTTTGACGCTTATCACTATTAGTATATACAGATATTGTTTTTTAAATACAATTATTTTATTTGATAGCAAACTTCACCCTGTCTATACAATTCAATATATCCATCAGTAGATATTTTAGTTGCAAATCCATCAAAATCGGACAATCTACTTGCTGCTGCGCCTCTTCCACCACCTGATGATCCACTATTATTTTGAATGATTGCACCAAAAGCAATGACATGTCCTTGTAAATCCAAAATTGTCGCACCATCTAAGCCGCACAATTCTGCTCTTAGTTTCCGATCAATATCACTAAATAATATTTTTTCATTCCCCGTTATACCTAAAAGTTTTTTAATCATTTGGCGTTTGGTATATAATTTCTCAAATTCATTGTATAAGATTTTCTCTTTTTCTGAAGGAATCGTTGGTTTTCCCATTCGAGTTTTATACAACTTTTTAAACTTTTCCAATAAAACTTCTCTTCCATCGCTTTCTTCTGAAGGATATAAATCATCCATGAAGTTGACTATTCCGCTATTATTTAATTGTTCGTAATTTACGACAGCAATAATTCCTCCTGAATGAGAAAATGATACATCCAATGTTGTTGCATAAATTTGGGAAAGTAATTCTTTTATTTTTTCAATGTCATCAAATTCAGCGGTCTCAAGCAAAGTATTTATATATCTTTTACTCGAAAAATTCGTCCATTTATTATTTCTTTTAACATATAAAAGCTCTCCACTTTTCGCTAAAATGATATCGCCATTTACTAAAAGAAATATTCCGATTCTATTACCTGTAACATAGTTAGAGAGAATTTGAGCGAATCGCAAGGGCATGATTTTTTCATTGTAATTTCCTCCAATAACTCCATCACTCATACAAATTGATTTATATCTCAATAATCTACAACTGGAGTCTAATTCAATTATGGAAGTTATCCCATCAGATATAGTAGCACTAAAATCTAATTCCAAAAAATCAAGATAATTAACTGCATCCTGTTCATTTGCAGAACATTTACTATCAATTAAAAAAGCAAAAGGTACTTTTTTTCCTTCATACGTTTTACAAGACCATTCTTCTAATTTATTAATCAATTTATGAATAGCCTCATTATCGCATCCCAATAAAGCAGAACATAGACCTGTTTGTAATGCATATTCATATATTAATTCTTTATGGTTTGAATCAATATCATTTTGACTGCTAAAGAAAGTAGAATAAGCTTTTATAATTTGCTTTAAAACTTTTATTTCTACTTCAAAATCAACCCCACTGTACCAAGTACCAACAGCTACTTTACAGCAAATAGAAGACTGGTTGCTAGCTTTAAAATAAATAAATTCATCTTTATAATAAATCATTTTATTTTGTAATTCATTTTCTTTTTTTGTAACATTATCAACATTTCTTTTTGTCAACCCCAACAACTTCAATATATACTTTTCTATTATTAATTTAAATTCATCTAAAGTGATTCCTTTACTATTTTTATTTTTTGCCATATTTTTTTCTCCTAAATAATATATTTTATTATATTACAATCATTGAGTTTAAACAATATGAATTTAATTTTAAATAATAATCCAAATATTACAAATTATTAATTTATTTATTTTAAAATTTTCTTTATTCATTTTTTATCTATTTAGTGAGCTTAATAGTTGAAATTTTTTTCGATATTAAAAATTATTTATTTTAATAGTGTATTTTTACAATTCTTCTCTTTAACTGTTTATTATAGTTATTGTAAAATTATTATAAGAGGTGATGATCATGCAACTAAAGAGATTTGAAGTAACCAACTTTAAAGGCTTTAAAGATTTTTTTACTTTTGATCTATCTAAAATTAAAGATTATGCATTTCATCTAGATTACATCCAAAATCATATCATTGAAAAAGCTCTTATCTATGGTAAGAACGGAGTAGGAAAATCAAATCTAGGTTATGCTTTATTTGATATTACTCTTTTATTAGGAAATTTAAATCATATTCACTATCACAATGAACCTTATTTAAATTTAGATTCTTCATTAGAATACGCAACCTTTTCTTATGAATTTGTATGTGAAGATCATATTATTACTTATACTTACAAAAAAGAAAATTACAATCTCTTATTAGCGGAAGAAATTCAAATTGATGGAATAACATTATTATCTTATAAACGAAACACGCCTAATGAAGAAGTGGTCATTTCTGCAAGTGAGTATTGTAAGAATGATTTCAAGTTATCTAGTTTTGAAACCATGCTTTCTTATCTGGAGCATCCTCTTATTTTAAAACTTGTCGATTTTATCAAGCATATGCGTTGGTATCGCTTTAATTTTCAAAAAATGGATGAACAAAAAAGCAATCCAAAATTCGATCAACTCATTATTCAAAATGACTGCTTATCTTCCTTTCAAAAGTTTTTAGAGGAAAACGGAATCTCTTATCATTTAATTAGTAAATCTATACAAAACTCTTCTCAAATCTATGTTCACTATCAAAAAGAAGATGTTCCTTTTCTTGAAGTTGCGTCTTCTGGAACAAAATCATTATATTATTACTTCTATTTCTCTTTGTTATTTAAAGACACTACTTTATTATTCTTAGATGAATTTGACGCTTTATATCACTATGAAACAGCAGAAACCATTTTAAATCTACTTTTCCAAAATAAAAACATGCAAATCTTTGTGGTGTCTCATAATACTTATTTAATGAAGAATGCCTTGATTCGCCCTGATTGTTGCTTTTTATTAAATGATGGTAAAATCACTTCTCTAGCCTATTTAACTGATAAAGAAATACAAGAAACTCATAATTTAGAAAAGATGTACAGAAATGGCGCATTCAAAGAATAAAATACTTCTTATTGTAGAAGGCGCAAAAGCGGAACCAAATTTAATGAACCGCTACAAAGAAGCCTTAAATACCGATGAATTATCGATTGAAATTATTAGTTTCAAAACCAACATTTATGTTCTTTATCAGACGATTAAAAAACTCAATTATGACTTTAATAACATTGACACTACCGATACACTAGACGTTTTAAAAGATATTTTTCTTCATCAAGGAAGAATGGAAGAAGCTGAGCAATTAAACGCACAATATCCATATATTTACTTGCTTTTTGATTTAGACTTACAAGATAGCCATCGCCCCAATAAAAAAGAAATTGTTAAAGAAATGATGGATTATTTTTCAGATGAAACTGATCACGGCTTATTACTGATTGATTACCCTATGGTAGAAGCTTTTAGAGATTATCATAAACCCGCTCCTGATCCACTTTATAAAGAACGTTCTATTTCCATTCATGAATTAACCAATTATAAACATATCGTTAAAGAGCGAGGAAATACAAGTAAGCTTTATTTCTTTGGTAAAAAAGCATTTATCGCTATATTAAAGCAAAATTTAATGAAAGCTAATCAAATTGTAAATTCTACATATGCTCTTCCAAATTATGAAGATTTCCAAAAATTCACAATAGGAAAAGATATTTTTCAAAATGAATTCCAAATTATTGAAAAAGAAGAAAAAATCATGGTACTCTGTACGGCTTTATTCATTTATCCTTATTATTTTGGAAAAGAATATTATGAAAAGAATGTTTTTCATAATCAATAAGAAGAATCATTTAAAATCAAATTCCATGTATAAGTGTAATTTTTTTTACACTTTATTTTTTAAGATATATATATCTAAAATAGAACAGAAAGTGATTTATGGATATCATCCCTACAGAAGTAAAAGGTGGAGACGATAAGTCTGCTCCATCATTTAAGCAATTTATCGCTAAACATCATCCAAAAAATGCAATTCGTTTTTCCACACGCGGTTATCGTAAGGATGGAGATTTCACAAATATTCCGCTTTATCTAGCTCAGAAAATAAAAGGTTTACTTTAATTTCTTAAATTACAAGAACAAAGGACTGTTGAAAAACCTGGTTAAATAGGTTAAACGACAGTCCTAATTTTTTATAATTTATATTCCAACTTTGTTTCTATTACTTTAAGGATTTCAGGATTATAATCAATAATCATTAAAACAAAAGTGGATAATATTAAAAATTTTTTTGTCTCAGAATTCTTTGATTCTATTTGCTTCTCTAAAATCATCATATAATCAAGTTCATTTTGTTTAATTAAATAAATAGCTCTTTTATAATTCCACCTTATACTTTGATAAACATCATTTGGATTTCTTAAAGAAAAATCTAAATGATTCTTTCTACCAAAGCACGATATTTCTCTTACTCTCTTTTTAAAGCTTTTTCCATTACATTCTGAAATAGAAACCATTTCATATAACCGCTCAGGATGGTCAAAATCATCAATATAAAACGTTGCTTCAAACATTGGATAATTAATATACAATTTTCCATTTTCTGTTTCATTATCAAAAAATCGAAGCATTTCTCTTATACCATCATCAGAATATTCACCATAATGTGGATCAAAATCAAAAATTAAATATATTTGTGAAAAAGCTTCCTTAGATAACTCTCCAGGTTTAAGAGTTATTTTGCCTTCGGCTTTCAAGTAACCAACTAAAGACAAATCTGGATCATTTCTCAATTTTTTAAACAATTCATAGATGACAGTGTCATTCGAAACAATCTCATAATTTTCTTTAGTTAAAGAAAACATTTTTTCTGCTATATTTTTAACACTTTTGCTTTCTGATTTACCTTCTACCAAAAACAGAATTTTCTTATTTGAACTCGCCACTTATCATCATCTTTTCTAGGTTATGTCCCTGTCTAATAACCTTTTTTGTCGAATCAGCAAGACTTGTAATGTGTTTGTCCTCTATAATAAAATAGCAATCAGGTCGCATAATATCATTATCACACAAATAAGGATTGTGTGTGGTCAAAATAGATTGAAAATTACTTTTATTAATTGTACTCATTAAAATATTTTTGGATAAATCAAAATGATAAAAAGCATCAAATTCATCAATGAATAAAAAAGAAATATGATCATTTCGATGCATCCAATAAAAGAAAAGCCAAAGTGACATAGTTCCTGTTGAAGCCACTTCTAATAACGGAGCTATCCCATTTTTAAATTTGGCAATGATTATTTTTTTGTCGAAGGCATCAAAAATACCTAGCTGATAATCTAGTCCATAGCCATTAAAAAATTTTTGTAGTTCATCAAGTAAATTATTTTTGATAATAAAATCACTTATGCTTTCAACTCCAATATTTGGAGCAACATATTGGAAATTTCTTACCGAGCGAAACCACAACATATTGGAAGCAAAATCAACAATTCTTTTTATTGGAGAATTATGAGGGAGATCTGAATTATTATAAATAAATTTAATCATAGAAATATTAGCGGTATTATTTTCAAACTTTAAAGTACTAATATAAGGAATATAATTAACAAGTTTTTTATTAATATAATTGTATTGAAATAACAGCTTTCCATTTTCTTTTATTTCTTCAAAAGTCAAATTTCTATTTCCATCTTTTCTGTAAGTATATTCAATAATATCTTCATCAAATTTAAAAACATAAACAAAACTAGCCTCTGCTTCTGCAGAGTCTAAACTCAAATAATTATCATATGGAAGGTTATTCACTCCATCAAACAAATGAGTGGAAATATCCATGATTGCAAATCCTAAATTACTTTTTCCACTACTATTTGCGCCATAAATGACGGCTTTATTTATTAAGCCGTTTTTTATACATTCTTGATTAAATTCATAATCTCTAACATTATCTAACTTAAAAATAAGCCAGTCATGAAAGCATCTAAAATTTTTTACCCTAAACTCTTTTAACATAGTATATTTCCTTCCTTCACACATTAATGATATCACCCTTTCTATCCGATTACAACATTAATGTAATTTTTTTACATCATAAATGTATCTTAATAACATTATATGCGCATATATAACTTTTATTCCTTCATTGTTAAAAAAATACAATTCAGTATTAGAACATTATTAAAAGTATTTCTGCTATTCTATAGAAATCATATACTTTTTATTTGTTTTATCTTATAATGAAAGCACAGAGTAGTTCGAAAGCGTTAAGTGTCTATTCATGGGATGTCGGAATAGAACGAATATCAATTTCGATAGCGGTTTTCGAACGCGTCCGCTGGTAAGCGGACCTCTATTAAGGAGGTTCTTTTTTTATGAAGAAAAATAAGAAAGTCTATACGATATGTATAGCGAGCATGATGGCGGCACTTTCCATCATTCTCGATGTTTTAAGTGTGCGTACCGATTCAAGTAAAATCACGCTTTATAGTCTTCCCTTGCTTTTATCTGGATTTTTATTTGGACCCTGGGTTGGTTTACTCAGTGGCTTAACAAGTGGCCTTATTTCGCAAATTATTCTCTATGGATTTAGTGTTACCACACCCATATGGATCATTGCCCCTATGTTATGGGGATTTTTAAGTGGTATTTTATTTCATAAGGCATTTAAAAAAAGAGAGAAACTTTGGGTTATCTCTCTTGTGGTTATTATTACTTCCATCAGTGCAACTTTAGTGAATACACTTGCTATTTATTTAGATGGATTAATTTTTAACTATCCAACACCTTATGTCATTACACAATTAGGCATTCGTATTCTTACATCTCTCGGCCTTAGTGTAGCTTATATTACTTTAATCTATTTAATTTTACCCAATTTAAAACCTCTAACTGATTCTTCTACTCATAATGCTTCATAGCTTTATCAATGGTTCGTTTTTGATCTTTTTCTTTTTCACTTTCCCGTTTGTCGTAATTTTTCTTTCCTTTACCTAAACATATTTCCACTTTTACTCTACCTCTTTTAAAGTAGATTTTCGTAGGAACAAGGGTAAAGGATTTTTCTTTTACTTTTTGCTCTAAGCGAATAATTTCTTTTTTATGCAATAACAATTTTCTTGTTCTTAAAGGATCATGATTAAAAATATTACCTTCTTTATAAGGAGCAATATGCATATTAATAATAAAAGCTCCTTGATTCCGAATCACGATATAACAATCGTTTAAAGAGGCACCATTATTACGAATGGACTTAATTTCTGTACCGGTTAATTCAATGCCTGCTTCTAAGGGATCACTTAAAAAATAATGAAAAGAAGCTTTTCGATTATTGGTAATGATTTTAATGGCAGATTCCATATATTTAGCCTCCTTTTAGCTATTTTTATCATACTCTTTTTATTCGAGTTTGAATAGTTTTATCGTCTTCTACTATGTCTTCTTAATAAATGTGGATTCTCTCTTTTTCGATAAGATTCCACTAAACGAAGGGTGATTTCACCTTTTTTCGGATTGGCATCCACAACTTGCACTTTTACTTTGTCGCTTACCACAAAGCGTAATCCTCTTCTTCTAGAAAAAGCCGAAATACCTTGTTCATCTAAAACAAAATAATCCGAGAAATCTTCAAACTTCAATAATCCTGAAAGGCCATTTTCTAATTCTACAAACATACCGCGGTTATTCATGCCGTCAATATGACCTTCATAAATATCGCCAATATGGCTTTGCATATATTCTGCGCCTTTATAGTCCACGGATTCTCTTTCAATAGTAACCGCTCGCCTTTCTTTAAAAGACGTGTCCTCTGCTAAAAATACGAGCTTTTCTTCTAATTCTTTTAAAGAAGAAAAATCTTTTTCGAATAAATATTTTCTTAATAAACGATGAACGATTAAATCGGGATATCTTCTGATTGGCGAAGTAAAATGCGTATAGCAAGAAGATGCTAAACCAAAGTGCGTGTTATATGCTGCTGAATATCTCGCCTTAGCTAAAGAACGAAGTAAGAAAGTAGAAATAATCTCTTTTTTGGCATTATCCTGAATACTCATTAAATATTGTTGTAAATCTTTTGGTTTCACATTTAAAGGGGAAAAATAGATAGGATTTCCCATTCTAGAAGTAAAAGACATCCACGTTTCTAATTTACGAACTTTTGGTTGTTCATGAATACGATAAATAAAAGGTAAATTTCTCTTATGAATCGTTTCTGCTATGGTTTCATTGGCTAGAATCATAAAATCTTCAATGAGCTTTTCGCCTTCTTTTTGAATCTTTTTATGAATGCCGATGGCTTTTCCTTCTTGATCTACTTCAATTTTAATTTCCGAAACGCTTAAATCTAAAGCGCCTCTTTCATTTCTTCTCGCTCTCACTAATTGAGAAAGTCCATGCATTAATAAAAGCGTTTCTTCTAATTCGCTCTCAGGATGATTTTTTTCAATCACTTCATTTACATAAGTATACGTTAAACGATGTTTTGAACGAATAATAGAAGGTTGAATTTGAGAAGAAACCACTTCACCTTTATCATTCACATTCATGATACAAGAAATGGTTAAACGATCGACATTGGGGTTTAAAGAACAAATACCATTGGATAAACTAAAGGGAAGCATAGGAACGACACGGTCCGTAACATAAATGGAAGTACCTCGATTTAGCGCTTCTTTATCTAAGGCGGTATTTTCTTTTACATAGTGAGAAACATCGGCAATATGCACACCTAAAATATAGCCATCTTTCACCTTTTGAATAGAAACCGCATCATCTAAATCACGCGCATCTTCTCCATCAATAGTAACAATGAGTTCATTCCGTAAATCTAACCGTTTCGCCGCTTCTTCTTCCTTCACTTCTAAAGGTAAAGCTAAAACTTCTACTTCGACATCATTAGGAAAAACGATAGGTGCATTATTTTCAAGAATTAATCTTGTCATATCCATTCCTGGTGCATTTTTAGCGCCTAAGACTTTAACAACTTCTAGAAGTATCTTTCGTGGTTTAGAAGATTTAAAATGACAAACGACCACATCTCCAATTGCACCTTGATAATCGTCTAAAGAAAAACGAGTAGACAAAGGCGCTAAATAGGAAGCTTCTACATAATATCCTTTTTTATCTCTTTTTACTTCTCCAACGACTTCATGATATTTACGGGCAACAATTTTAACGACCGCTCCGCCATATTGATGAGGACGAATATAAACTCTATCTCCTAAAATAGCGTCCATTAAATCTTCATCGGTAATATACATATCTTCTTCAGCATCAAAAAGATGCACAAAAGCAAAAGTATCTTTTACTGATACCACTTCACCTAATAAAAGGCCTAAAGTTTCTGGTAAAACATAATGTTCATCTTCAAAAATAATTTCTCCATCATTTAAAAGAGTTTGAATCATTAAGGCAATATCTTGACGTCGATAAGAAAAATGAGCGTAGATTTCTTGCGCTGTGACATAACGATTTTTACGGATAAAATTTAAAATTTCTTCTTTCATACTCTCACTCTCCTATGCAATAAAAAAAGGGATATACTCCCTTCTTTTTTCTTTTTATTTACAAGTTAAAATAAATCTTTTAAAAATAAATAGCTTATTTTCCAAGTGCTTTAATTAAAACAGCAAAGAGGAAGAAAACCACGGCAAAACCAAAGGTAAGCCAAGAAATGACTAATTCGGAACCTCTTTCTTTTTGATGAGCAAAAACGTTTAAGCCACCACCGGTAATAGCACCAGAAGCACCTTCAGATTTACCACCTTGTAGAAGGGATAAAATAATAATAATAACGGCTACGATTAAGAAAATAATATCTAAAGCGCCCATAAGAATACCTCCTCATGTTTTTTTCAGTTCATAACTGCTCATTTATATTACACTATTTTCAAAAGAAAATAAATAACATTTTTTGGTATTGTCGATTTTCTTTTAAAAAATAGTAAAAAAGCACTACTTTTTCATTCTATTCCTTTTATAAATCCGCTTTTAATTCAAAAATCATATCACGAAGTTGCGCTGCTCTTTCAAAGTCGAATTCTTTCGCCGCTTCACGCATTTGCTTTTCTAAAGATTTAATTTCGCGTTCAATATCTTTTCTTGAACGTTTTCCTTTATCTTTCTTAGCAAAATCTTCAAACGTATTATCTTCGTTTTTAATGGGTAAACGAATTTCTTTGATAATGGTTTTTGGTATAATATGATGTTCATCATTGTAGGCTTTTTGAATTTGACGACGGCGATTTGTTTCATCAATAGCGGTCTTCATGGAATCAGTGATTCGATCCGCATACATAATAACGCGACCTTCCGCATTTCTAGCAGCCCGACCAATAATCTGAATTAATGAACGGGTTGAACGTAAGAAGCCTTCTTTATCCGCATCTAAAATAGCGATTAAGGATACTTCTGGAATATCTAAACCTTCTCTTAATAAGTTAATACCGACTAAAACGTCGTATTTTCCTTTACGCAGTTGATAGATAATTTCCGTTCTTTCTAAGGTTTTCGTTTCGTTATGGAGATAGGCGACTTTATAACCACGGTCTTTTAAAAATTTCGTTAAATCTTCAGCCATACGAATCGTTAACGTGACAATCATGACTCTTTGGTTCTTTTCCATTCGTTTTTGAATTTCTAAAATCAAATCATCAATTTGTCCCATCGTTGGACGCACTTCAACTTCCGGGTCTAATAAACCCGTAGGACGAATAATTTGTTCCACATATTCTCCATTTGTTCTTCCTAATTCATAGTCCCCTGGGGTAGCTGAAGTACAAATCACTTGATTCATCAACCCTTCAAATTCATCAAATTTTAAAGGACGGTTATCTAAGGCCGAAGGTAAACGGAAACCATATTCCACTAAAGTTTGTTTTCTTGAACGGTCACCATTATACATTCCACGTACTTGCGAGAAGGTAACGTGCGATTCATCGACCACTAACAAAAAATCTTTAGGAAAGTAATCAAATAAAGTAAAAGGACGTTCTCCTGGTTTTCTTCCATCAATATGACGGGAATAATTTTCAATACCGGGACACATACCAAATTCCATTAAAGAATCCACATCTTGTTTCGTACGCATTTCTAAGCGTTGTTCCTCTAGGAATTTATGATTTTCATGGAAATACGCTAATCGCTCCACCATTTCTTCTAAAATAGCTTTACAAGCCTTCTGTACTCTTTCTTTTGAAGAAGCATGTCCATATGCAGGAAAAATAGGGAAAGTTTGATACGTATGTAAAACTTCACCTGTTAAAGGATCTACGGTAGCAATTCTTTCAATTTCATCCCCAAAAGTATCAATTTTTACAATGAATTCATTCGTAGAAGCAGGACAAATTTCAATAATATCTCCCCGTACCCGGAAAGTGCCTGGATTGGTATCTAAATTATTTCTTTGATATTGTCCTTCAACTAAAGCGTGAAAAAGTTTTTTACGGTCAATAACATCGCCTACTTTTAACGTAAAAGCTAAACTACGATATTCATCTGGGTCGGTTAAGCCATAAATAGAAGCGACAGAAGCAACGACAATTGTGTCTCTTCTTTCTAATACCGAGTGAATCGCGGAACTACGTAACATTTCAATTTCATCGTTCATTACCGCGTTTTTATCAATATACGTATCGGACTTAGGTAAATAAGCTTCTGGTTGATAAAAATCAAAGTTAGAAACGAAATATTCTACTCGGTTATGAGGAAACAGTTCTTTAAATTCAGCATAGAGTTGCCCCGCTAAAGTTTTATTATGCACAATGACTAATGTAGGTTTTTGTACTTGGGCAATTACATTGGCAATGGTAAATGTCTTTCCAGTTCCGGTTGCACCTAAAAGAACTTGGAAATCTTTTCCATTATTAATGCCATCCACTAATTCTTGGATAGCTTCTGGTTGATCTCCTAACGGAGAATAATTAGACACAAGTTCAAATTTTTCACTCATTTTCTTTCTCCATACCTACCGTTTTTGCTTCGGTAAAACCTTCTCCTCTTATTTCATGTGCCTTGGCAATTGAAATAAAAGCATTGGGATCGACTTTTCGTATATAATCAATAAACTGCGTATATTCTTTTTTTCCAAAAACAACGCGAATCATTTTTTTATCACCTTTAGAATATCCGCCAATTGCGTTAATCATCGTGGTACTACGATCTAATTCACGAATCACAAAATCATTAATTTCTTCATAGTGATCCGACACAATTGTTGCGATAAATGATTCAGAAGTTCCCACAAATATCTTATCAATCAAAAGTGCGGATACAAAGGCACCAATGACACCAACAATCGCCGTAACTAAATCTTTAGAAATAATAAAACCAATAATAATCACGGAAGCATCAATAACAAATGTTGCAATGGATGTTTTAATTTTACAATATTTATTTAAAATAAGCGCTAAAACATCAACTCCACCCGTCGATCCACCACCTAAAAAAGTTAAAGCAACACCAATACCAACAAAAGCATTTCCACAAAGAGCCGCTAATAAGATGGTAAACCGCGGGTCTATTTTTTCTAGAGTAAAACCACTTTCTAAATTAAACCATTGATCAACGTGAAGTACACGAATAAACAAAGGAAATGTGGCGGTATAAATTAAAACAGAAAGAAAAGTTTGTACTGAAAATTTTTTTCCTAAAAAGAAAAAGCCAATAATGAATAAAATAATATTCAAAGATACTGCTACTATATCAACAATATTTTTAGCATCCCCTGCCGTGCCATAAACTGCGTTTTGTATTGCAATTGCAATACCAGAAACACCCCCTGTAACGATATGATAAGGGGTTAAAAAAGCTACAGTACCAAAAGTTAAGAATATTGTTCCTACAGCAATTAAAAAAACGTGATGCATATTTTTCATTATGTCTTTTTTTGTTAAGTTCTTTTTATTATTCATGATTTTTGGCCTCCATTTCTAAATAAGCATACAGAAAGCCATCAATATTGCCATCCATAACAGATGCAACATTGCCCTCTTGGTAATTCGTTCGATGATCTTTCACCATTGTATAAGGGCAAAAAACATAAGAACGGATTTGTGACCCCCATTCAATATTCTTTTGTTCTCCCACAATTTGATTCATTTCATCTTTTCGTTCCTGTAGTCTTCTTTCATATAAATGCGCTTTTAACATATTCATCGCAATTTCACGGTTTTGAATCTGTGATCTTTCAACTTGCGAAGAAACGACAATTCCTGTTGGAATGTGCGTAATACGTACGGCCGACTCCGTTTTATTTACGTTTTGTCCACCTGCGCCTTGTGAGCGATAGGTGTCAATACGTAAATCCTTTTCATTAATTTCAATATCAATTTCGTCTTTAAATTCAGGAATAACGTTTACGGAAGCAAAAGATGTATGTCTTCTTCCTGCTGCATCAAATGGAGAAATACGGACTAAGCGATGTACGCCTTTTTCTCCTTTTAAAAGTCCATAAGCATTTTTTCCTTTAATCATGATGGTTGCGGATTTTAATCCTGCTTCATCACCCGCTTGATAGTCAATAATTTGCATTTTAAAATGATGCGCTTCAGCAAAACGCACATACATCCGATAAAGCATATCCGCCCAATCTTGTGATTCGGTCCCACCCGCACCAGGATGGAATTCTAAAATTGCATTTAAATGATCAAAGGGTTCATCAAATAAAACATTCATTTTTAATGCATTTAATTTTTCTTCAAAGGCACTATACTCCATATCAAGAAGTTCTAATGTTTCATCATCCATTTGTTCATTCGCTAAGGAAAGCATATCTAAAGCACTTTGAAAAGAAAGAGCGGTGTCTTCATACTGCTCTTTTTTTTCTTTTGCTTCATTGAGTTCATTGACAACTTGCATAGCGGCTTTTTGGTCATTCCAAAAAGTTTCTGCATTCATTTTTTCTTCTAATTCATGGACCTTCTTTTCTAAACTAGCCAGGTCAAAGTGAATCACCAAGCTGATGTAACACTTTCTCAGCTTCTGAAAGTCCATTTTTTATGGTCATGAAATCACGCATGATTATTCACCTTTTTCTTCTGGATGTTCTTCTTCGTCAGGCTTTTTCATTTGTACTTGAACATTCAAAAGATTTAAGACAACTTCAATGGCAATGATATCCATCATTTCACCAAATAGTTTATAACCTTCATTTACGTAATCTTGTAATGGGTTAGTATTCGCATAGCTTCTTAAGTGAATACCTTCTCTTAACTTATCCATGGTATCAATATGGGAAGTCCAGTTACGGTCAATGCAACGAAGCGCAAAGTTTCTTTCCATATTTTCCGCCACTTCGTCGCCCCATTCTTTTCTTCTTTCTAAGTAACGTTTCCACATTAAAATAGCAACATCTTCACCAACTTCATCAGCGGGAGATTCATCATACGCGGCTGGTTTAATCGTTCCTGCCTCTAAGAAACGTGGTTCTAATTGTGCTTTTAAAAGTTCACCAGAAACACCTAAAGAAGGATCATTTGGATTTAAGCTCTTTTTCGCCAAAGCAACACCTGCTTGCTTGAAGAATTCTTCAATCATTTCATGAATATCGCTTGCAAAGAGAATATTATCTCTTTTCTTATACATAATTTCACGTTGTTTTCTTAAAACGTCATCATAATCCAAAAGGGATTTACGGGTATCAAAGTTTTGACCTTCAATTCTCTTTTGCGCATTGGTAATTGCGCTTTGTACCATTTTACTTTCCAAAGCTTCGTCATCAAGACTAGAATATAAAGAGCGTAAACGATCACTACCAAAGCGGCGCATTAATTCATCATCAAGTGAAATAAAGAAACGCGTATATCCTGGGTCGCCTTGACGACCAGAACGACCTCTTAATTGGTTATCAATACGACGAGATTCATGTCTTTCCGTACCAAACACACATAAGCCACCGGCTTTTCGAGCTTCTTCATCTAACTTAATATCGGTACCACGACCAGCCATGTTTGTAGCAATCGTAATTGCCCCTGCTTCACCAGCATGAGCAATAATTTCTGCTTCTTTTGCATGGTTTTTAGCATTTAAAACATTATGTGGTAAATGTGCTTCATTTAATAAGCGATCCACGAATTCAGACATTTCAACGGAAACAGTACCAATCAAAATCGGCTGTCCTTTTTCATGTCTTGCTTGTACTTCTTTGACTAATGCTTTAAATTTTGCATTTTGGTTACCAAAAATTAAGTCTAAATCATCAATACGTTGAATTGGACGATTGGTTGGAATGCAAATAACGCGCATATTATAAATCTTGCGGAATTCTTCTTCTTCTGTTTTCGCAGTACCTGTCATACCTGAAAGTTTTTCATATAAACGGAAGAAGTTTTGATAAGTAATCGTAGCTAAAGTTACAGTTTCTTCTTTAATTTTTACGTTTTCTTTCGCTTGAATGGCTTGTTGTAAACCATCAGAATACTCTCTTCCTTTTAAAATACGACCCGTAAATTGGTCAATTAATTGAATTTCACCTTCAGAGTCTACCATGTATTCTACATCACGTGTCATAACATAGTTTGCTTTTAATGCTTGAACAATACGGTGTACTAAATCGTTATATTCTGGAGAATAAAGATTTTTAATACCGAACATTCTTTCCGCTTTATCAACGCCTTGTTCCGTTAAACCACAAGTTTTTGTTTTTTCATCATAGGTGAAATCTTTTTCTCTTTTTAATGTTTTAACAAAACGGTCCGCAATGATATAAGTATTAGAAGATACTTTAGATCCACCTGAAATAATTAATGGTGTTCTTGATTCATCAATTAAGATTGAGTCAGCTTCATCGATTACAGCATATGTTAAACCGCGTAAAACACGAGCATTTGCGTCTACGGCCATGTTATCTCTTAAATAGTCAAAACCTAATTCAGAGTTAGTGGTATAAGTAATATCGCAACGATAGGCTTCTTGCTTTTCAGTAACTGTTTTTTCTCTGAGGTTAACGCCTACTGTTAAACCTAAGAAACGATAAATTTGTCCCATCCATTCAGCGTCACGTTGGGCCAAATATTCGTTAACGGTAACGACATGAACGCCTTTACCAGTTAAGGCATTTAAATAAACCGCCATCGTAGCGGTTAAAGTTTTACCTTCACCAGTTCTCATTTCAGCGACATCACCTTGGTTTAAGACAATTGCGCCCATAACTTGTACTTTAAATGGAAATTGATTTAAAACACGTTTAGCTGCTTCTCTTGCAACCGCAAAAGCTTCAAATTTAATATCTTCTAATGTTACCCCAGCATTAAGTCTTTCTTTAAATTCAGCAGTTTTAGCACGAAGTTCATCATCGGTTTTACTTGCCATTTCTTCTTCATAAGCTAAAACCTTAAGACTTTGCTTTTCTATTTTCTTTAACGCTCTTTGATCAAAGCGAAATAATTTGTCTAAAAATCCCATATTAATTATTGTTCTCCTTTCAGACACTTGCAAAGATTATTTTACACGATTTTAAAGTAATTTAAAAGGGCTACTATAAAAATACATTTTTATAGAATGTTTTCTTTTTTCATTTCATAAAAAAAGACGAGTTATGAAGCTCGTCCTTTCACATTATGATTAGGAAATTTTTACAACGTTTCTTGCTTGTAAACCACGTTCTGTTTCAAAAAGTTCGAATTCGACGCTTTGTCCTTCTTCTAAAGAACGATAACCATTCTCCATGATTTGAGAATAATGGACAAAAATGTCAGCGCCTTCTCCTCGGTTAATGAAACCAAAGCCCTTTTCGGCATTAAACCATTTTACTTTGCCTAACATGCTCTTACCACCTTTCTAAAGCTTTTTAACTTCTTACCTACATGATAGTAGTTTTCAACTGTTTTTTAACATTTTCTCATCGCCTTTTTCCGTCATTTTTCGACAAAACCAGTATTTTTATTTTTTTCGGCATCAGTGGCTTTATAAGTTCAATCGCTCGTAATATTGTTGCGCCCGTTGTCATTACATCATCAATAAGTAGAAGCTTTTTTTGATGAAGAGAAGGAATATCTTTTTTTAAAATAATTTCTTGACGATTTTTAAATCGCTCTTCTCGATGCGCTTTTTCTTGTTTAAAATCTTGCTTTTTTTCAAATAAATCAAGAAAAGGTAAATCTAAAATTTGAAAAACTTCTTTTAAAGTAGAAAATTCTCTTTTCTCTTCTTTTTCTTTACTCGACGGCATAGGAACAAGATGATACCCTCGATAACGAAGATGGAGTTGAAGATGATAAAATTCTAAAAATACACTTTTTAATTCAATATCTTTTTGCTCTTTAAAGCGATATAAAAGTTGTTCAATCCATTCATCATACGAATAAATGGCTAAGGCAGAAACGCCATAAAATGTAAAAGTGCGAAAAATTGGACGAAATTGAAAGAAACATTTAGGACAGATTTTTATATTGGGATGAAGTAAAAAAAGAAGCGAGTCTTCAAAATCAAGAGGGATATTTTCTAAGCAAATCTTACAAACACTCATTATGTTTCTTTATAGAAAAAATCGCCTTTTTTACCGCTTCTGTTTCTTCTTTTAAAAGCAAAAATACATCGCCATCAGGACATACTTTCTTTCTTCCTACTCTTCCAGAGATCTGTTCAATCACTCTTTCATCATAAATTGGATGATCCGCACCATAAATGATAACTTGTAAATTAGAAATCGTTACTCCTCTTTCTAATATAGAAGTAGTAATCAAATAATGAAGTATTCCTCTTCGTAATGATTCAATTAACGCGGTTCTTTCTACTCGAGATGAGTGCACATAAGCACCTTTTTTAAAAAATACATAAAGGAAGGTATACAGTTCTTCTGCTAAAGACTTCGATGGTACAAAAACCAAACAAGGTTTCTTTTCTCGTTCATATTGCTTTAACTTCTTTATTAAAAACCTCTTCTTTTGAAAGTCACTTAAAACTTGAATTTTTGGAACAGGAATAGGAAAACCATGAAATCTTTTTTCTAAATATAAGAAGTTATTTTTAGGAATAAAACGATCAAACTCATGCGTTGGTGTAGCACTCATTAACACCATCGGTCCTTTTTTAGAGGCAAGAAAAAAATGTTGCAGTAATTCATTATTATGAAAAGGAAACGCATCAATTTCATCAGCAATTAAGATATCAAAATATTGGTGAAAGCGATAGATTTGATGCATGGTTAAAATTACAATATCCCCTTCTTTTTCTTCAGTATGTTCACCATAAATTGCTGCAACTTTATTATTAGGAAAGGCATTTTTGATTCGTGAAAATAATTCAATAACCACATCTTTTCTAGGAATAGCAAAACCTACTCGTTTTCCTTCTTTTAGCACATATTCAATTAAAGGAAAAACAATTTCTGTTTTCCCCGCCCCACACACAGCTTGCACAAATGTATTTTCATTTTGCTTATAATGGTCAATGAGCTTTTTTGCTAGCTCTTTTTGTTCTTGCGTTAATTCATAAGCTAAATCAAGAGTTCCTTCTTGATCTTCTCTTAATACGTATTGAACTTCATCCCCAGACATTGATAAACACTTCCGACAATATGGTTTTCCATTACGCATACCGATATAACTAGGATTTTGATTCCCACATCTTTTACAAACGAACATAAAAAATCCTCCTAATTATTCATTCGAAGGATTTTTCAAAATTCCTAATTTTTTATAAACTTTTAATTAATCTTTTATAAACTTTTTCTGGATTTAAGCGCTGATCTTTATTCTTTATAATTTCAAAGTGTAAAGATGAGCCAAGTCCTGAAGTATACGTTGATTCACCTGAAGTAGCAATTACATCACCTTGTGAAACTTCTTCTCCTTTATTCACTTTCATTTCACCCAAAGAACAATAAAGGGTTTGAATACCAGAAGCATGTTCAATTAACAACATATTGCCATAAATTGAATCATTGGATTTTGCAACAACTTTTCCTGAGCAAGCAGCAACAATATCAAATGTTTCATTCATCACATAATCCACGCCTAAACTCTTCGTATAAGTATTGGATTTACCAGGAACTTCCACAATTGCTTTACTTCTTATTTCCGATTCATCTTCCATATCATAGAAATAGCGGGCAATTGTAACTTCTTTTAAGAAAGGCTTATGCATTTCTTCGGTAAGTGGATCATGAATAGGTTCAATCACTTCTCCACCACTAGATGTGCCTGGATTACTTGTTGTTGGTTGTCCTGTTGTATTGGATGTATGTGGTTTACGATTTGCGCTAGAAATGGCAAACATTCCACCAAATAATAGAACTGCTGATAAACTTATCACTAAACCAACGCGTGCTTCTTTTCGCCATTCTGGTGTTCTTTTCTTGTCTTTTTCCATTTGTTTTTCACCTCACTATCATTGTGACCAGTAAAAAACTTTTTATACAAAAATGTAGTAAAAAAAAGAAGAAGCCTACTTTTCAGCTCCTTCTTTGGTAAATGATTCCAATTTATTTACTTTCGTTATAATGATCAATTTCATTAACGCGGCGCATATGTCTACCGCCATCAAACGAAGTGGTTAAGAATAAATCCACGCGTCTTAAAACGTCTTCTTCACCCATAAATTTTTGACCAAACGCAATCATATTTGCGTTATTATGCTGACGGGACAAAACTGTTACTTCATCATTATAGCCTAAAGAACAGCGAATTCCGCGAACTTTATTGGCCGCTATCATAATGCCTTCACCCGTTGTACAAACTAAGATTCCATAATCTGCTTCTTTTTTTGCTACCTTTTCCGCAGTGGCAAATGCAAAAAGAGGATAATCACAGCTTTCTTCACTAAACGTACCACAATCGATAACGTCATAGCCTTCTTTTAATAAATGATGGATAATACTTGTTTTATAAGCTAATCCACCATGGTCCGATCCTAAAGCAATTTTCATAACGATGCCTCCCACACTTTCTTTATTTCTTGAAATGGAATGGCGCCTTCACGGACACATTCCAATTGGTTACCATTTATTTTAACAATTGTTGATGGTTTTTGTCCACTGCTGTCTTCTTTAAATATAGCAGCGATTTTTCCGTCAAAAACGTCTTGAACCTCTTTATATAAAGATAGTGGAGGCTCTCCGGCGAGATTAGCGCTCGGCACTAAAAGTGGTTTTTGTACTTTTCGAATCACCGATAAGACTAAAGGGTGGCTACTAATACGAACCCCAACAAAAGGACTTCCTAATGTCACCCAATCAGGCAATCCGTCTTTTTTTTCTAATAATAAAGTAATAGCGCCTGGCATAAATTTTTCAATGATTCTCTCAGTTCTATCATCCACAACTGCCACTTTTTTAATGTCCTCTAAATAACCACACATTAAAGTAAAAGGCTTGTTTTCTGGTCGATTCTTGGCCTTAACTAAACGTGAAAAGGCTAAAGGATTATCATAAACAACCCCTAAGCCATAAACAGTTTCGGTAGGAAAACCAACGACTTCACCTTGTTTTAATAAATCTGCAGCAACATCCATTTGCCCAGAATTTAAGTATAAAGTTTTCATACTCTCATCTCCAAGCACTATTATATCATATTCAAAATAGGTTAAGAAAAAAGTTCGAGAATAAATATTTTTTCTCGTATCACAGTTCCATCACAGGTGTTCTTTCTTAATTGTCCTTTCATTTCCACACCTTTTGCATTACCTAATAACACGACAATTGTTCCATTAATATACGAGCATCTTGCATCTTCTTGAAAACAAAATAATTGAAGATTGTTTTTAACGGCTTCTTCAATTTTTTCATAGCCTAATGGCATGATATAACTTTCATACGCATCAATAATTTTTTCTTTATAATAATAGAGCTCTGTCACATCTTTTGCACTTCTTGAATTAGAAACAATCTCATAAGAATATTGAAAAGGCACTTCGGGAATTTCCATTGCACTTGATAAAACCGTTAGCATGGCCGCTCCTAAAATAAAAAAATGCTTCATAATTTCTCACCTCAAAAGAATTATGATGCACTTTTCCTTTTTTATTCAAAGTATCTTAAAACAAAGTAACGATCTTTATTTGAAATGTCTTTATAAAATTCTATTTTAGAAGAAGGAAGGTATTTCTTTACCATTTTTTCTAATTCATCTTTTTGTTGATAGCCAAATTCTGCCATAAAATAACCGCCTTCTTTTAAATGAGAAGGTAACTCTTTAAAAAGTTTTTCATACATCTCAAGTCCATTTCCCGAAGGAGGAACTAAAGCAATATAAGGTTCGTTTTTTAGCACCAATTCATTAATTTTTTCTGCAGCATCAATATAAGGAGGATTAGAAATAATTAAATCCGCTTTCTTAGCGGGATAATTTTGAAATAAGTCAGAAACTAACCATTCTATATCGTCAACTAATAATCTTTCTTGATTCATCTTCGCTACTTCAATCGCAGACCTAGAAATATCTGAAGCCATGATATGGATATCAAAAACGTGTTTTTTTAAAGAAATTGCGATACATCCTGAGCCCGTACATACATCAAAAATAAGAGGATGTTTTAAAGTTTTTAATATTTCAATTGCTTTTAAAACTAATTCTTCTGTTTCCATTCTAGGGATTAAAACACGCGAATCTACATAGTATTCTTCGTTTAAAAACCAAGCTTGATTTAAAACATATTGCATCGGTTCTCCATTTAAATATCTTTGTAGTTGAACATAAAACAATTGTTCATCAATACAGGATTCATCCATTTTTAAAAAGAGTTCTGTGCGATTATTGATTCCGCTTAACTTTTCCACTAATAAAAGGCCTGCATTTTCTTCCAGGCCTTTTTCATTGATTTTGTTTTTAGCAATTTGAAGCGCTTCTTTAATTTTCATGAGGCTCATTCAAACCTTCTGCTAGTCTTTCTTGTTGATCAGCATAGATAAGAGCTTCAATGATTTCATCTAATTCTCCCTCCATAATGCGATCTAATTTTTGAATGGTTAAACCGATACGATGATCCGTAACCCGATTTTGTGGATAGTTATATGTTCTAATTTTTTCTGAGCGTTCACCCGTTCCAACTTTTAATCGACGTTCGTTACCAATTCTTTCTTCTTGCTCTGCAACTTTAGCCGCTAAAACACGGGCTCTTAATAAATTCATTGCGATTTCTCTATTTTGAATTTGTGATTTTTCAACTTGACAAGCAACAACAATTCCCGTTGGAATATGGGTGATACGTACAGCTGATTCTGTTTTATTTACGTTTTGTCCACCAGCACCTTGAGAACGATAGGTATCAATTTGTAAATCATTAGGATTAATAACAACATCTACTTCTTCCGCTTCTGGCATCACAAGAACGGTGGCAACGGAAGTATGAATTCTTCCTTGACTTTCCGTCTTTGGAACACGTTGAACACGATGTGCACCGGATTCAAATTTTAATTTAGAATAAGCGCCATCACCTTTAATCATAAAGGAGACTAAAGAAAAACCACCTAGTCCAGAAGTGTTTTCATCAATCATTTGAATTTTCCAACCTTGTGATTCGGCATAACGGGTATACATACGGAATAAGTCAGCGGCGAATAAATCTGCTTCATCTCCACCGACTGCGCCACGAATCTCAACAATAATATTTTTATCATCATTAGGATCTTTTGGAATCATTAAAATACGCATTTCATCGATTAATGCGGTTTCTTTTTCTGATAGTGTTTTATATTCTTCTTTCCCCATTTGAGCAATTTCTGGGTCTGAATCATTGGACATTAATAAAGCGTCTTCTTTATTAGCGGACACTCTTTTGTATTCTTCATATTTTTCAACAATTGGTTCTAAATTTGCTCTTTCTTTTGCTAGGTCTCTATAACGATGACGATCACTTAATACTTCTTGTTCAAGAAGCAAACGATCAAGTTCTTGTAAACGAAGTACACTTGCTTCTAGTCTTTTTAACATTTGTTCTTCCATAGTATCCCTACTTTCATGCAAAAAATATTATATCATAATCATATTCTTGCGAAAAGATAAACATCCCTATAACTATATAAATTATATATAATAATTATTATGTAGCCCAATGTTTACCTTCAAAACAAGCATCTAATTCTTTAGTAAATTTATAAACTCACTCATTTTTTAGTGAATTTTCAAAAAAAGTGGCTCATTTTTTAGTAAATTCTTAGAAAAACTCGCTCATTTTTTAGTGATTACTTTGTTAAAATTCTTTAAAAAATGTTAGTTGTTAAATTTATTTTTTAAAAGTTTATTGATAAACTATTGTTAATTTCATATAATATAAGTGGTAGAAGCCTATAAACGGCCTACTC
>ENA-OOZQ01000166-OOZQ01000166.1-human-gut-metagenome-genome-assembly--contig:-NODE-166-length-57768-cov-3.442517_pt1 | contig 57768 bp, 55 predicted proteins | sample MGYA00241188_ERZ501399 | MGnify/ENA primary metagenome ERZ501399 (study PRJEB25962, sample SAMEA2042658) | human gut metagenome | biome: human gut; feature: human-associated habitat; material: faeces... | reverse complement strand
ATGGAACATATTCAAAGCCATACACAGTAAGTTGATAAAATTAAACTAGTAAAATGCTAGTTTTTTTTATATAATTAAAGTGGTGATAGAAAAATGAAAATAGTTGATGGAAATAAAGCGTGTAGTAGTGTAGCATATTTGTTTAGTGAGATATGTTCAATATACCCAATTACACCATCCTCACCGATGGCTGAAAATATTGATTACTTAACGCATACTGATAAAAAAAATATATTTAATGATAAACCAACTGTGGTAGAAATGGAATCAGAACTTGGAGCAGCTGGTGCACTTCATGGAGCATTATTATCTGGAAGTTTAGCATCTACCTATACTGCAAGTCAAGGATTACTATTAATGATTCCAAATTTATATAAAATAGCGGGTGAATGTCTTCCTGGAGTAATTCATGTTGCTGCTAGAAGTATTGCAACACATGCTCTTTCAATATTTGGTGATCATAGTGATATATATTCTGCGAGAATGACAGGATGCTGCATGCTTGCAAGTAGTAATGTTTATGATGCTCAAAACCTTGCGGCAGTAGCACATTTATCTGCAATAAAGGGAAGTCTTCCTTTTATACACTTTTTTGATGGTTTTAGAACAAGCCATGAACTTAATACAATAAAAGAATTGCCCGAAGAAAAATTACTTCCTTTGGTAGATAAAAATGCTTTAGAAAGTTTTAAGAAAAGGGCATTACTTTCAGATTTAAATTATGGAACAAGTCAAACTGAGGATGTATATTTTCAAATAACTGAAAGTAGAAATGAATTATATGATAAAATGCCAGATATTGTTAATGAATATATGACTAAAATTAATGAAATAATGGGAACTAGTTATAAACCATTTAATTACTATGGAAGTGAAAATGCTAAATATATAATTATTGCAATGGGTAGTGTAAATGATACTATTAAACTTGTAATTGATAATGAAATAAAAAGTGGTAATAATAATTATGGCTTAATTGAGGTTCATTTATATAGACCATTTAGTAAAAAATATTTAGAGCAAGTACTTCCTAAAAGTGTACAAAAAATTGCTGTATTGGATAGGACTAAAGAAGCTGGAAGTATTGGTGAACCACTTTATTTAGATGTATTATCTTCGTTAAAAGATAAAAATATTGAGATTGTCGGGGGAAGATATGGACTATCTAGTAAAAATACTAGTCCTAGTGATATAAAAAGTGTTTATGATAGTTTAGAAAGTAAACCTCAAAATAGTTTTACTATTGGTATAAATGATGATTTAACTCATTTAAGTTTACCAAAAACTGATTATAAATTATCTAATAATTATGAAGAATTTAAAATATATGGTTTTGGTTCAGATGGAATGGTAAGTGCTTCGAAAAATATGCTTACATTATTACATGAAAGTTTAGGAAAATATGTCGAAGGGTATTTTGAATATGATTCTAAAAAAAGTGGTGGAGTAACTATATCTCATTTAAGAATGGGAGATAAAAGTATTAATGCACCTTTTTATGTAACTAGTCCTACTTTAGTAGTCATAACAAAAGATGTTTATTTTGAAAGATATGATATGCTTTCTGGTATAAAAGATAATGGAATCCTTTTAATAAATACTATTAAAAATGAAAAAGAATTAAATGATTATTTAAGTAGTTCTATAAAAAAAGAAATTATATCTAAAAATATAAATGTAAAAATAATTAATGCACAAAGGATTGCTTATGAAAATCATTTAAATGATAAAATAAGCAAGATTATGGAAGTAAATATACTTAATCTATTAAATGTACCAAATGCTAAAGAAATGGTTGTTAATTCCGTTAAAAAGGCCTTTATGACTAAAGGTGAGGATGTTGTTAATAATAATATTAATGCTATAAATGCATCATTAAATGAAATAAAAGATGTAAAAATAATAGATAGTTTTGCTAAAGAGGAAAATGAAGAAAAAGATATTTATACTTTAATAAATAATAGAAAAGGAGAAAACCTTTCTACAAGTGAGGTTAAAATGTTTAGTAATGGTGGAGTTAAATGTGGACTGTCTAAATATGAAAAAAGAGATGTTTCTATGCTTACTCCAAAATGGAATATAGATAAATGTATTGAATGTGGAGCATGTAATATAGTTTGTCCTCATAGTGTAATAAGACCATTTATTACTAAAGATAAATCACTTGGTAAACCTCTTTTAGGAAATGATGAATATAATTATTTTGTAGGTATTAGTAATAAAGATTGTACTGGATGTGGTTTATGCGTAGGAGTTTGTCCTACTAAAGCTCTTACTTTAGAAACAAACGTTACTCCTACTGATGAATTATTTAATACATATGAAAATCCATCATTATATCCAAAAAACACTATAAAAGGAGTATCTTTAACAAAACCTTTATTTGAATTTTCTGGTGCTTGTGCTGGATGTGGTGAAACTCCATATATTAAATTATTAACTCAAATTGTTGGAGAAAAATTAGTTATTGCTAATGCTACAGGATGCTCAAGTATTTACGGAGGTAGTTTTCCATCAACACCATATTTAGTTCCTTGGGCAAATTCACTTTTCGAAGATAATGCAGAATTTGCTTATGGTATTTATACATCATATAAACAAAAAAGAAATAGAATAAAAAATATTATTTCTAATTCTATTAATTCTTATTCTGAAAAAGAAAAAGATGCTTGTTTAAATCTACTTTTAAATTTTGATAATTATGAAATTACAAATAATTTTGTAAAAAATATGGATGATTTAACTTTACCAAAAGAATTATATGATTTAAAAGAATATATACCTAAAAAAAGTGTTTGGGCTATTGGTGGTGATGGTTGGGCTTATGATATAGGATATAATGGAATAGATCATATTCTTCATTCAAATGAAAATATTAATATTTTAGTTCTTGATACAGAGGTATATTCAAATACCGGAGGACAAGCAAGTAAATCAACAAAAGTTGGTGCTGTTGCTGAATTTGCAGATTTTGGTAAGAAAACTAGTAAAAAAGATTTATTTAAAATTGCTATGTGCGCCCCTAATGTGTATGTTGGATCAATTTGTTTGGGAGCAAATAATGTTCAAGCAATTAAAACATTAACTGAAGCAGAAAATCATAATGGTCCCTCAATTGTAATATGCTATTGTCCTTGTATAGAACATGGTATCAAGGGTGGAATGTGTAACTCAATTAACGAAGAAAAACTTGCAGTAGAGTGTGGTTATACACTTTTAATGAGATATAAAGATAATAAACTATATCTTGATTCAAAAGAACCTAATTTTGATAAGTATGAAGAATTTTTAAATAATGAAGTAAGATATAATGCTTTAAAAATAAAAGATAATTCTTTAGCAAATAAACTTCTTAATATACAAATTAATAATGCTAAAGAAAGATATAATTATTATAATAAAATAAAGAGTACTGATTAGTATTCTTTTTTTTCATAAAAAAACGAGGCCTTTAGGGCCTCAAAGAATAAAAAGGGGTTGACTAGTGTGATACTAGCACCAAATCGCCTTCTTAAGTGATTTGGTAATTAATATACTAAAGCATATATGATAAAAAGTCAATTAACTTTACACTTATTTTACATATTTTTTTAAAAAACTTTATATTTGCTTTTTTTATAAAGTTTGATACAATTAGGTTGGAGGTAAAATGGACATAAAAAATTTACACCAGGTGGGTGAAAAAACTTCAAAAATATTAAATAAACTAGGAATATTTACAGATGATGATTTAATAAATTATTATCCATATAGATATAATGTTTATAATTTTTCAAATGAATTAATAGATAATTCTACATTAATAATAAATGTAATTATTGAATCTAATCCAATTGTTTCATATATTAAAAAAAATTTTAATAGATTATCATTTAGAGCAAGGTATAATGAAAGAATTTTTAATGTAGTAATATTTAATAGAGCTTATTTAAAAACAAATTTAACTATTGGAAAAAATGGAAAAGGTCCTTTAATAAGTTCTAACTATTATTGGTAAATATGATTTTAAGAAAAATATATTTACATCTTCGGATATAAAATTTAATGTAACTAATTGTCAAATAGAACCAGTATATCATTTAACAAAAGGAATAACTAATAATACAATTTCTAAATTAATAAAAGATAATTTTAATAATATATATATTAAAGATTCTTTACCAAGTAATATTATTTCAAAATATAATTTATTATCTAAAAAAGATGCATTATATAATATTCATTTTGCAAATGATTTAAAAATGGTTCATTATGCTAAAAATAGATTAATTTATGAAGAATTATTTGATTTTTCATTTAAAATGAATTATTTTAAAAATCAAAATATTAGAAAAGATAAAGAACCTAAAAATATTGATATAAACAAAATAAACGAATTTAAAAAATTATTACCATTTTCTTTAACTACTGATCAAGATAATGCTTATAGTGAAATTGTTCAAGATATGAGTTCAAATAAAAAAATGAATAGACTCCTTTTAGGAGATGTTGGAAGTGGTAAAACTGTTGTAGCCGTGGGAGCAATCTATGCTAATTATATTGCTGGATTTGAATCTACTTTAATGGCTCCAACTGAAGTACTTGCTACTCAACACTATTTTAGTATTAAAAAAATACTTGATAAATTTAATGTAGCTGTTGAGTTAATAACTGGTCCAATGTCTAAAAAAGAAAAAGAAGCAATTTATAAAAGAGTTCAAAATAAAGAAATAGATTTATTAATTGGAACACATTCATTATTAAATGAAAATATTATATTTAATAATTTAGGACTTGTTATAACAGATGAACAACACCGTTTTGGAGTACATCAAAGATTTACTTTGGAAGATAAATCAAAATGCCCTGATATTTTATATTTATCAGCAACACCTATTCCTAGAACTTATGCAATGACTATTTATGGTGATTTAGATATTTCATATATTAAAACTAAACCAACTGGTAGAAAAGATATTATTACAAAGGTTAAGAAAAATAGTGATATTAAAGAGGTACTTGGACTTATGCTTGAACAAATAAAATTAGGCCATCAAATATATGTCGTGTCTCCTTTAGTCGAAGAGGATGAATCATTAAATTTAACAAGTATAAATTTGTTAAAGGAAAAACTATCACTTGCATTTAAAAATTTATTTAGAATTGAAATAATTCATGGTAAAATGAAAACTAGTGAAAAAGAAAGTATCATGAATGATTTTAAAAATAATCAGATTAAAATATTAATAGCAACCACCGTTATTGAAGTAGGTATAGATGTTTCTAATGCTACCATGATGGTAATATTTAATGCTGAAAGATTTGGACTTGCAACACTTCATCAGTTAAGAGGAAGAGTAGGAAGAAGTGATTTACAAAGTTATTGCTATTTAATTAGTGATAGTGATAATGATCGTCTTAAAGTAATGGAGGAAAGTAATGATGGTTTCTATATATCTCAAAAAGATTTTGAAATGCGTGGTCATGGAGATTTATTTGGTGTTAAACAACATGGAGATATGTCATTTAAACTTGCTAATTTAAAAAATGATTATAATATTTTGCTATTTGCTAATGAAGATGCAAAAAAATTTATTGATAGTAAAGAATATTTAAATAATGAATATTATAAAGACTTAGCTCAAAATTTAAACATCACAGATTAAAAAGTGTAAAGCATTAGTAAAGTGTAAAAAAAATAATTGACTTTTTTAAAAAATCATATTATCATTTAATTAGCATAGGACAAATAAAAACCTATGCTTGACTAAAACCTTACGAATTATAATGTGAGGAATAGTCAAACCAAACCCCCCTGAGCGGCCTTTTTACAGGCCGCATTTTTTTAGAATAGAATTATTATGAATACCCATTTATCAAAAGTGTGTAAATATACAAAAATGGTAAAAAAGATTATTGATATATTAATTATTAATCTAAAGTATATATACTTTTAATAAAAAAGTAGATATAATTATTTTGAAAAGGAGGATACATGAAAACACTTTTAGTTTTAGAGGGTGGTGCTTTTAGGGGTACATATACTGCTGCAATAATCGATAAATTTATCGAAGATAATATTAATATAGATGCAATAATTGGTGTTTCTGCAGGTGCTTTAATAGCTCCAAATTATTATTCTAGGCAAATAGGAAGATGTTTAAATATTAATAGAAAATATTGTAAAGACTCAAGATATATGGGTAAAAAATCATTAATTGAAACTGGTAATTTTGTTAATAAAGACTTTGCTTATTATGATGTTACTAAAAATATTGAAGTATTTGATGAAAAAGAATATGAAAAAAATTACAAACTTGTTTTAGCAACAGTATCAAATGTTGAAACAGGTCTTCCAGAATATATTGAAGTAAATAATGTTTATAATCAGATTGAAGTATTAAGAGCAAGTAGTGCAATGCCATTTTTAACAAATATTGTAGAAATTAATAATAATTATTATTTAGATGGAGCAATATGTGATAGCATTCCAATTAAAAAAGCTTTATCTTTAGAATATGATAGAATTATTGTTATTTTAACAAGGGAAAAAGGTTTTACTAAAAAACCATTTAATAAAGGAGAAATTATAGGAATAAAAACTAAGTATAAGAAATATCCTAAATTTATTAAAGCAATGCTTAATAGATATAAACAGTATAATGAATCATTAGAAATAATTGACAAATTAAGTAGTGAAAATAAAATATTTGCTATATATCCCTCAGAAAATATTGATATAAGCCTTAATAAAGTAAATAAAAAAGAAATAGATAGAATATATGATATTGGAATAAAAGATTATAAAAATATAAAAAATAAATTAAATGAATATTTAAACTCAAAATAATTGAAATTAATTAATTTAAATGGTATTATTTTATAGGGTAGTTATGAAGAAAAAGAAGTTAAAATTAAAAACAAAATATAAATTTTTACTTATAATTATAGCTATATTTTTAGTTACTTTTTTTAGTATGAATTTTCTTTTTAATATTATTTTAATCGGAGATAAAGACATTTATTTAAATGTAAATAGTTCTTATTTTGAAAATGGCTATAAAGCAACATTTTTTGGTAAAAAGTTAAAAGTTGATGTAAAAAATAATATTGATAATACCTCTTTAGGAGATTATAAAGTTACATATACAGCAAACTTATTAAATTTTAAAAAAAGTGTTATTAGAAATGTTCATGTAGTTGATAATGAAAAACCTGTAATAACATTAAATGGTGATAATATAATATATCTTAATAAAGATAGTAAATATGAAGAACCTGGTTATGAAATAACTGATAACTATGATAAAGATATTAATAGCAAAATTAAAGTAACAAATAATATTGATGAAACCAAAGCAGGCAAGTATGAGGTTGTGTATGAGGCCATAGATAGTTCTAAAAATAAAGCAAAAGTTGTAAGAACTGTCGAAGTTCTTGATGATAGTGCATTAACAAGTTCGATAAAAGATTTTACTTTAAAAGGACTATTTACTAAAACGACTTTAACTTATGAAGAAAATGAATATAATTATTTTAATGATACTATCTTTTTAGGAGACTCAAATACATCATTTCTGTATCAAAAAGGAAAACATATTTCGGCTTATCAAACTTGGGCAAGAAATAACTTAAACATTGCTCAAATGAATTCTTCGACTTTTGAAACTTATGAAAATAGACAAAATACAGTTTTAAATGATGCTCTTACAAAATATAAACCAAAATATTTAATTGTATGTCCTGGAATTAATGCTGGACTTTATATGCAAAAAGATGTATTTGTAAGAGAACTTCAAAAATTTTATGATAATATTAAGTTAAATTATAAAGATACAAAAATTATATTTTCAGCAATATTTCCAATAAATGATGGTACACTAAATAAGGCAAATCAAAAAAATATTAATATTTTAAATTATTATTTAGCAAGATTTTGTTATGAAAATAATATAAATTTTATTGATTTTACAAATGAAATAAAGGATAATGAAGGTTATGCTGATGTAAGTTTATTTGAATGTACTGATGAACTTAATTGCAATTTTCATTTAAATGAAGAAGGAAGAAATAAATATATAGACTACGTAAAACATTTAGATTTAGGAAAGGTGGTAAATTAATATGAAATTAAAAAAAATTATAATGGTTATAGGGCTTGCAATTATTTTAGCAGGTTGTAACAAAAGTGCATCAACACTTGATATGAAAGGAGCATCAAACTCCCTTGATGAAAAATATCAAAATATGACTCTTATGAGTGAAAAAGAACTTGAGGGTATTTATAATCAAGATATAACTTTAATGGAAGAATATATTATTAAGTCAAGTGAAAATCAAGATGGTAATTTTTATGCTTTAATTAAAGTAAAATCTGAAAATAAAGAAAAAGTTAAAAATAATATGAATGAAATGTTTTCTATATTAGAAAATCAAAGTAGTTTATATTCACCAGAGGCTGTTAATTTAATTAAAAATAAACTTGCAACATCAGTAGGTGATTATTTAATATATATAGTATCTGAAAATAATGAAGAAATGTATAATGTAGTAAAGGAATATATAAATTAATGAATTTTAGTAGTTTATTATTTATTTTCTTTTTTTTACCAATTTTTTATCTATTATTTATTTTGCTTCCAAAGTCAAAAAGATATATTGTTCTTATAATATTTAATTTAATATTTTATCTATACAGTGGAATATTTAATTTTTGTTTATTAATTTTTACCATTTTATTTAATTATTTTTATATTAAGCTATTAGGAAAAAAATATCAAAGATCATATAATGTATTGGTAATAATTAATATATTATTTTTAAGTTTTTTTAAATATACAAACTATTTTATATTTCCTTTAGGGATAAGTTTTTATACCTTTAATAATATTAGTTACATACTTGATAGAAAACATAATAAAATTAAAAATGAAAGTTTTTTAGATTATTTATGTTATATTACACTATTTTGCAATGTTTTAATGGGACCAATTACAAGGTTTAATGAAGTAACAAAAAATATAAGGAATTTAGATATTTCTTTTGAAATAGGAGCAAAAGGCTTTTATAGATTTTTAACGGGTTTATTTCAAAAGGTATTACTTGCAAATAATTTAAGTATTTTATATAACACTTTTAATAGTATAACTAATAAAACATTTTTATCATGTTTGTTTGTTTTAATTATTTATGCATTATATTTATATTTTGATTTTTTAGGTTATACAAATATGGCACTAGGACTTGGTAAAATGTGTGGTATTTCTTTAGAGGAAAATTTTGATAATCCATATTTAGCTAATAGTATATCTTCTTTTTGGCGTAAATGGCATATATCACTTTCAAATTTTTTTAAAGAGTATGTTTATTTCCCTTTAGGAGGAAGTAAGAAAAATAAACTCATAACAATAAGAAATCTTATGGTAGTTTGGCTTTTAACGGGTATTTGGCACGGAAATACAATTAATTTTTTATTATGGGGATTATACTATGGAATAATAATAGTTTTAGAAAAGTTTGTTTTAAATAATTTTTTAGAAAAGCTTCCTAAAATATTTAAGCATTTGTATGTAATAATTATTGTATTGTTTGGTTATATATTATTTACTCAAAATAGTTTAAATGATATAAGCTTATTTATATCAAATATGTTTAAGGGTAACCTTTATAATAATGAAGTAATCTTTTATTTAAGGGATAATTTATTTTTAATCATATTAAGTTTACTAATGATTTTAAAACTTCCAGAAAGTATAAAAAATAAAATTTCTAATAACAAATTTATAAATATAGTAATAATAATTATTTATGTTTGCTTATTTATAATTACAGTTTCATTTATTTTATCTGGTTCATTTAAACCATTTTTATATAATAGTTTTTAAGGGGTAGTTTATGAAAAAAAGAAATAAAATTATATTTTTAATAATAAGTATTATGATTTTTATTTATTCAGTTATGTTTATATTTAAAAAAAAGGAAAGCTATTCAGAATTTGAAAATAGATATTTAACAAAATTTAGTTTAAACAATGTAGAGAATTATTTACTTGATATTGCACCATTTAGAAATGAACTTTTAAAACTAAAAAATAAAATTGAATTATTATGTGGTAAAACCCTTGTAAATGGAGTTTATGTTGCAAATGATGATTATTTATTGCCAGAAAAAGTTGAAATCAAAAAAAGTAGTTTAATAATAGAAACAATAAATGATTTTGCTAAAAATATTCAAACAGATGTTATGATAGTACCTGATTCTATTTATATTAATAGTGATAAACTAAAAAGAAGTATTAACACAAATGAAGAAAATGATATAAATTATTTATATAGTAGTTTAAAATATTCAAATAACATAAATGTAATAGATACTTTAAAAAATTATAATAAAAAAACAAATATGTATTATAAAACTGATCATCACTGGACTAGTTTCGGTGCATATTATGCATATAAGAAATATATGGAAAGTAAAAACATTATTCCAAATGACGAAAGCTATTATAATATTGTTAAAGTAAGTAACTCTTTTAAAGGAACAAGTCAAACAAAAGTGCTTAGTTATGATAAAAGTGATGATATATATTTATTTTTAAAAAATGAAAATTTAACTATAAATTATGTTAATGAAAATAAAATAACTAATAGTTTATATAATTATGATTATTTAGATAAAAAAGATAAGTATTCAATATTTTTAGATAATAATCATGCTTTAATAGAAATTGAAAATTTTGAAAATGAAAACTCAATTCTTGTTATAAAAAATAGTTATGCAAATTCATTTATTCCTTTTTTAACATCACATTATAAAAATATTTATGTAATTGATTTAAGGTATTATAATAAAAGTGTAAGTGATTTTGTAAAGAGTAAAAATATTGATAATGTATTAATATTATATAATTTAAATAATTTATATGATGATATGTCAATATTAAAGTTAAGGTAGGTAATTTATGAAAAAATTTATTTTAATAATGTTATGTGTAGTTATATGTGGTTGTAATAATGTAAAAGAAAAAGAAACTTTTATAAATGTTAAATCTAAAGAAGTACATATCTTAGAAAATGAAAATTATAATTATTTAGATAACATTGTATCTTCGAATAATGAAAAAGTCGTTTGTCAAAAAAATAATGATACTATAAATTGCAAACTCGATAATAAAGAAGTTTCTTATAAAATTATTTATACTATGGTTACTAAAAATAAAAATATTATATTTTTCGGTGATTCTATAACTTATGGTTTTCTAACTAAAGGTTATTCTTGGGCAGAATTTATAAAGGATAATTATGATTTTAACATCGTTATGAATGCTGGAATAAGTGATTATAGAGTATCAACCTATGATGATAAAAATAAGTGGCTTACAGATACAATTATTTCTCATGCAAATGAAAAATATGATTATGTAATTATGCAAGGTGGTATTAATGATGTTTTATATAACACACCTTTAGGAGAAATATCAAATAGTAAGAGTGAAGATGATTTTGATGTAAATACTTTTGCCGGAGGATTTGAATCATATATATATAATGCCAAAAAATATTTTAAAGATGCAAAAATTGGATATATTATAACTTATTATACTCCAAATTATACTGAAAGAGGTCAGAAATGGAGTTATGATGATTATAATAAATATATTATGATGGCAAAGAAAATTCTTGATAAATGGAATATAAAATATTTGGATTTATTTAATGAAGAATATTCAAATATCTTAAAAGTTAATACAAAAACATATTTGCCAGATAATCTTCATTTGAATTATGAAGGATATAAAATTATATACCCATATATCTATGATTTTATAAAGAGTCTTTAAAATGTAGTTGAAAACTTAAATACAATTAGACATTATTATTTAAAATAGTTTTACATAGACTTTATTAAGTGTTATAATTTTTATAGAAAGTAGGTTAGATATGAAAGATTATACAAAATATATTATTGGATTTTTATTAATTTTTATTGGTTTAATACTTGGCTTAAATGCTTTTGGAATTACTAATATTAATTTATTTTTCTCTGGTTGGTGGACTTTATTTATAATAATTCCTTCTTTAGTAGGACTTATAAATGATAAAGAAAAAACCTCAAGTTTAATATTTTTAATTATTGGTGTTTGGCTATTTTTAGCGGAAAGAGATTTAATTGAATATGAGCTTTTAATTAAATTATTATTACCAGTTATATTAATTTCAATTGGACTTTTATTAGTATTTAAGGATGTATTAAGTATTAATGGCAAAGAAATTAAAAAGATTAATGCAAATAATAAAGAAAGCAATAATTATATTGCAGTATTTGGCTCTCAAGATTTAAAATTTGAGGATGAAAAAGTAGAAAATTTAGATTTAAAATCACTTTTCGGAGGAATAAAACTTGATTTAAGAGATGCCAAAATTGAAAAAGATATTGTTATAAATACTTTATCGGTTTTTGGTGGAATAGATATATATGTTCCTGATGATGTAAAAGTTAAAGTATCTTCGACTCCATTTTTCGGAGGTGTTGAAGTAAAAAGAGAAAAACAATCTAGTAAAAAAGAAATTACTATATATTTAAATTCTGTATGCATCTTTGGTGGAGTAGATGTTAAATGATAAAAAGATTATTTAGATTAATTATTCTTGCATTAATAATATTTGTTATATATGGACTTTATACAGGTAAATATAATGTATTTAAAAAGTTTTTTAGTACTGGTGCTCTTTTAAAGGAAAATAAAGTTATTTATGATGGAAATGATAATATTTCTAAGTTAAGCGTAACTTTATCTTATACAAATTTAATTATTAAAGATGCTGAAAACTTTAAAATAGAAACAAATAATAAAAATGTAAAATTGGAAAATAAAAATGGTGTAATTAAAATCAATGAAGAAAAAATTAATGTTTCTTTTGAAACAAAAGATAGTAATTTAATTATTTATCTTCCTAGCGATAAAGAATTTAGCGAAATAGAATTTACTACAGGTGCTGGTAAAATTGAAGCTGAAAATCTTGTAACTAAAAAACTTAATTTAAAACAAGGAGCAGGTAAAATTGATTTTAAAAGACTTACTGTTTTAGATGAAACTAAAGTTTTAGGTGGAGCAGGTAGTCTTGATATTGAATATGGAAATATCTATAATTTAAATTTAACTATGGGAGCTGGTAAAACAAATATTTCTGCTTTATTCAAAGGTAGTAATAAAATTACTACTGGTGTAGGAGAATTTAATATTAACTTATTTAATAGTTTAAATGATTATAAAGTTAAGATTAATAAAGGGATAGGTAATATTAAAGTTAATGGCGAAGAAATAAATTCAAATTATGAAAATGGTAAAGGACTTGTTAGTTTAACTATTGAAGGTGGAGTTGGAAATATTAATTTAACATCAAATGAAAACAATGCATAAGTGGCATTGTTTTTTTATCTTTTTAAACTATAATCATCATTATCTAATGACTCATCATCATTAAAAAGTTCATTGGCAATTTCTGAAATTTGTTCATTATCCATTTCATCAAGTTGCCCTGTTACATATAAATATTCTATATATTTCATAAAATTATCTTGCATATTCTTTCTCCTTTATGAAGACTATTATAACACATATTTTAAAATATGTGCTCTTTAAATATTGTTATGTTTATGATATGATTTATATATGAAATTAAAAGATAAGATTGAAATACCAAAATATAATTTATGTGAGGAACTATTATCTGCGATAAGTCATGGTGTTGGAGGTCTTCTTTCAATTGCAGCTCTTGTTTTATGTACTGTTTTTAGTGCAATTCATCATAATGTTTATGCTGTAATAAGTTCGGTTATTTACGGAAGTTGCTCCATTATTTTATATACAATGTCTACATTATATCATTCATTTAAACCTAATAATGCTAAAAGAGTTTTTAGAATATTAGATCATGATTCAATTTTTTTACTTATCGCGGGAACTTATACACCATATGCATTAGTATCACTTCCTAAGGCTTTAGGATGGACAGTTTTTGGAGTTATATGGGGATGTGCAATACTTGGTATAACTTTAAATTCAATTAATTTAAATAAGTATAAAAAATTTTCAATGTTTCTTTATTTAGTAATGGGATGGATGATTATATTTACCTTTAAAACACTATTAAATAGTATTGATATAGCAGGTATTTATTTGATGCTCAGCGGAGGAATTATTTATACTATTGGTGCAATATTTTATGCAGTAGGTAAAAAGAAAAAATATATGCATTCAATATTTCATTTCTTTGTTTTAGCCGCAAGTATATTATTCTTTTTTTCAATATTTTTATATGTAATATAGGTAATTTTGTAAACCTATATTATTTTTCTATTGATTAAGTTTGAAAAAAAATATATAATTAAATTGTAGGAATTAAAAAAATTCTATATAAAAGGAAAGTGAGGATTAAAATGGAATTAACTACAACTTCCATTTTAACTCTAGTTATTGGATTAATAATTGGTGGTGCAATAGTATTTGTAATTTATTATATTATAAATAAAAAACGCACTAATAAAGCTATTAAACTAATTGATGAAGCTAAAAAAGAAGCAGACAAACAAAAAAGAGATGCTCTTTTGGAACTTAAAGAAGAAAGTTTTAAATTAAAACAACAAACGGATGCTGAAATAAAAGAAAAAAAAGCAGAACTTAAAGAAACTGAAAATCGTTTAATTAGTAGAGAAAATAATCTTGATAAGAGAGAAGAAATGCTTCAGAAAAGAGATTCGTCTTTAGATGCAAAAGAAAACTCTCTAAATTTAAGAAATCAAACTATCCAAGAAAAAGAGGATAAAATGGATACTCTTTTAAAAGAGGAAATTGAAAAATTAGAAAAAATATCTGGCTTAAGTAAAGACAATGCTAGAAAACAAATTATGTCTAGAGTTGAGGCTGATATGAGTAAGGAAATAGCAGAGTATATTTCCGAAGAAACTGCAAAAGCAAAACTTGAGGCAAATGAAAAAGCAAAACAATTAATTGTTGGTTCAATGGAAAGATATGCTGATGATGTTGTAGGTCTTCAGACAGTTAGTACAATTGAACTTCCTAATGATGAAATGAAAGGTCGCTTAATTGGCCGTGAAGGAAGAAATATTCGTACAATTGAATCAATTACTGGAGTTGATTTAATAATTGATGATACTCCTGAAGCTATTGTTATATCATCATTTGATCCACTTCGTAGAGAAATAGCTAAAATTACTATTGAGACACTTATTAAAGATGGACGTATACATCCTGCAAGAATCGAGGAAGTATATGATAAAACTGTAAGGGATATTGATAGTAAAATAACTGAACTTGGTAATAAGACAATGAATGAACTTGGTCTTACAAAGATGGATCCAGAACTATTACATTTAATTGGTAAATTAAATTATCGTACTAGTTATGGACAAAATGCATTAAAGCATTCAATCGAGGTTGCTAATCTATGTGGGCTTATGGCATCAGAACTTGGTGAAAATATTTCACTTGCTAAAAGAGCGGGACTTTTACATGATATTGGTAAAGCAATAGATTTTGAAGTTGAGGGTTCTCATGTTGATATTGGATATGATATTGCTAAAAAATATCATGAAAATGAAACAGTACTTGATGCAATAGTTTCTCATCATGGTGCAAAAGAAGCAAAAACTGTAATTGCCAACCTTGTCGCAGTAGCGGACACTTTAAGTGCTGCAAGACCTGGTGCAAGAAATGATTCAGTTGAAAATTATATAAAAAGACTTGAACAATTAGAAAGTATTGGTAACTCTTTCGAAGGTGTTGAAAAAACATATGCAATGCAAGCAGGAAGAGAAGTTAGAGTTATGGTTAAACCTAATGAAGTTGATGATTTAACAAGTTTTAAAATTGCTAGAGATATGAAAGATAAAATTGAAAAAGAAATGCAATATCCTGGTACAATTAAAATTACTGTTATCAGAGAAACAAGAGCACAAGAAGAAGCAAAATAATGACTTCTTCTTTTTGAAAGGATATTATGGAAACACAAAAATCAATTGTTATTATGAATTTAAATGTATCTGATGCTATTATAAATCACTCATTTATGGATGAATTTCACGAATGTGGTGGCTATCTTTTAGGTAGTATGATAGAAAAGGATGGGCTTAAATATTTTTATGTTACACAAATGTATTATGAAAAAGATTTAGTTGGTTCTGCAAATGAATTTATGTTTCCACTTTTTTATGAGTCAAGAGCATTAAATTTTGCTAAATCTAAAAACCTCGAAGTTATTGGCTGTTATCATTCACATGGACAATATACTAGTGTATTTTCTGAAACTGATAGAAATATATTAGAAAAACATTGGGCAAGTGATAAACTTTGTATGATATTTAGTCCAAAATATTTTACTTTAAACTGTGAAACAGTTTTTAAAAGTAGAGAGGTGCAAAAACCTCAGGTGCTAATAAAAGATGGAACAAAGTATTTAACTTTTGATAGATTCTATAGTCAAAATGAACAATTAGAAAAATACCTATAAAAAAATTGCAATATGATTATTGCAGTTTTTTTAATATATAGATTGATTAACTTCCATAATTACAGGTAATATAATTGGTCTTCTTCCTGTAAGTTCATTAATATATGGAAGAACCTCTAAAATGATTTGATTTTTTAAATCAGTATAACTATAAATTGATTTTGCTAGGTAATTATTTGTAATATCAGAAATTTTATTTTCTATTTTATTAATTAATTCAATATTTTCATTTATTGTAACAAATCCACGTGCAGTAACATTTGGTTTTATTAATAATTTTCTTGTTAAAGTATTAATATTTAAAATAGTAATTAAAATACCGTCATGACTCATAAGTTTTCTATCCTTTATAACTACAGAGCCTACATCACCAACTCTTGATCCATCAACATAAACATCGCCAGATATAACATTACCATCTTTATATACTTTTCCATTAAGCATTTTTACAACATTACCATTTTCACAAATTAAAGAATTTTCAACATCACACATTTTAGCAATTTCAGCATGTTTTTTAAGCATTCTGTATTCACCATGCATTGGCATAAAATAAGCTGGTTTAATAATTCTAAGCATCCATTTAAGTTCCTCTTCTTTAGCATGACCAGATGTATGAATATCACTAAATTCAGTATTAGTAAATACTCTTACACCTTTTAAATAAAGTTTATTAATAATTTTATTTATACTATTTGCATTACCTGGTATAGCACTTGATGAAAATATTACTAAATCATCATTTAATAATGATATTTGTTTATGAACACCATTAGCTATTCTTGATAAAGCTGCAAGAGGTTCTCCTTGAGTACCAGTACATAATATACACACTTCATTTCTTTTTAAACTTTTTGCTTGATATGCATCTATAAATATACTTTTATCTTCGATAAGACCATTATTACTAGCAAGTTCGATTGCATTTTCCATACTTCTTCCAAATACAATTATTTTTCTTCCGTATTGTTTACAAGTTTCAACTATATGTTTAATTCTAAATATATTTGAGGCAAATGTTGCAATTATAACTCTTCCGTGATGTCTTGATATAATATCATTTAAAGTTCCATCAACTGATGATTCACTTTTTGAATAACCTTCGGATAGAGCATTAGTTGAATCACTTAAAAGTAGTGTTACACCTTCAGCACCAATTTTAGCCATTTTATGAATATCTGCCATTGGTCCAATTGGGGTTAAATCAAATTTAAAATCTCCAGTTTCAAAAATCGTTCCATTTGGTGTATGAATACATATTGCAAAACTATCTGGTATTGAGTGAGTAGTATTAACAAATTCAATTTTAAAATATTTATACTCTAAAACTAAATCTTTATTTATTAGTTCAATATTTTTGTAATTAATATTTCTTTCCTCAAGTTTTTTATTAATTAAATCTGTAGCAATTTTTGGAGCATAAATAACTGGAATATTTACACTTTGAAGTAAAAATGGAATTCCTCCAATATGATCTTCATGACCATGTGTTATTATTAATGCTTTAATTTTGCTTTCATTTTGTTTAAGATATGTATAATCTTGTATAACATAATCTATTCCAAGTAAGTCATCCTCAGGGAAAAGAACTCCACAATCTATTATAATTATTTCATCTTTATGAGTAATAACATACATGTTTTTTCCAACTTCTCCAAGGCCACCTAAAGCAACTATAGATGTTTCCTCTATTTCATTTTTCATATAAAATCCTTCTTTCTTATTTTTAAAAGTTTTTCAAAAACAAATAGATTATATCATATTTTTTATGTTTTGTCTACAAATGAAAAAAAGTTATTTATTATCATCAATTGGTATAAATAACTCTCGTATATCAATATCTAAAACTTGGGCAAACTTCCAAAGTGTTCCTAAACTAAATGTTTGTAAATATTTATTACTTTCAATATTCATTATAAATCCTTCACTATAATTACAAAGTTCGGCAAATTTAGCTTGAGTAAGTCCTTTTTTCTTTCTAATAGCTTTAAGATTATGAGCAACTAAATAATAAATATAATTTTCATCATTTTTATTATGCAATATGCTCACCAGTCTTTCTAATATTATTTTCTCATTAATTAAGTAAAATTATACTCACTTGTTCGTTGAGGTTTATAGAAAAACATGTTAAAATTATATTGGATTATTTATTATAAATAATCACCTCTAAAAAAGTGTTCTTGACAGAACACTTTATTTTGATTAAAAAAAAATAGATATTTCTATCTATTAAATATTTATTCCGTACAAATACGTTGTATGTTTGAAACTTCAAAAATATTTCATAAACAATTAATCATATATTAGTATTCATTTTTCATCATGTTTATCATTACTTTTATAATGAGTTAAATGAAAAAGGCCTAGGGCTTCTAAAGTTTCCTAGGCACATCTCAATAAGTAATATACACTATTTATTGGCAATATGCAATATTTTCTTAATTGATTTTTAAACAGTTTTGATAGTATAAAAAAACTAACCCTTACTAGAATTAGTTATTTATTAAAGTCAAACATTAATGTTCGACATAAATTTATTTGGTAGCGGGGGAGGGACTCGAACCCCCAACATTTCGGGTATGAACCGAACTATCTAGCCAGTTGATATACCCCGCCAAAACGCTTTGCTTCAACAAAACTAGATATATTATAACAATAATTAAATTAAAGTGCAATACTTTTCTTGTTTTATATTTGCAAATATAGTATAATTACTATGAAGAGTAGGAGGGAATAACTTGGCTAGAAGAAGAAAAGTTAATATAGATACAAATCCTTTACAATCAGTTACAATAGGAAGAACTGATACAAAAAAATATGGTTGGATTGGAACACTTTTTTTATTTATTATTTTTATTGTGGTAATTTATTTCTTACCTGATATTCAAAAAGCATATCGTGATTATTTATATAATAAAGCCTTTACGAATAATTATGTAGTAAATAATAACACTACAAATGGTACTGAAAATGGGGCTAACACCACAACAAATGTTACCGAAAATAGTAAAAATACTATTTATGCATTTACAAATAATGAAGTAAAGTTAAATGAAACTACATTTACTAATATTAGTTTTGATGCTGGAACACTAAGTTTTTTAGTTAACAATAATGCAGATAAAGAACTTAATTTAACAAATGATTCATATTTTATTAGATTATATGATGATAGTAATACTCAAATTTCTGTAATTAAAATTAATGGTATTATTACTAATAAATCTAATAAAAACTTTTCATATCAGTTAAGTGTTACTCCAACAAAGTATAATATTGCTAAACTCGAGGAAAGTGATTATGATTTAATTAGCCTTGATGTTGATAGTGAAAATAAATCTGCGATGACTTGTAAAAATAATAATGGCGAATCAATTATATATTTTTTTGAAAATGATAAGTTATTTAAATATGAAGATACTATAATAGTTACTAATGATAATGTAAATTATACAAACTTATTTAATGAATACACTACTTTAGCAGCATCTTTTGAAGGTCAGTCAGGTGTTACTGCAACAGTAACTGAAATAACCAATGGATTTAGATATAGATTAACTATGGATTATAATGCAGGTGATACAAAAATAGATAATATTTATTACTATAGTAAGGGAGTAAGTCCAATTAAAATTAATTATGAAATGACCGCTGAATTCTTTACTTGTAGTTAGTAAGGAGAAAAATGAATTTTAATATTAAAGATTTTACAGGACCTTTAGATTTAATGCTTCATATGGTTAAAAAACATGAACTTGACATATATGAAATAGATTTAAAGATAATAATAGATGAATACATCAACTTTATAAACTCACTTGATAAAAATGATTTAGATAATAAAAGTGAGTATTTAGTTATGGCATCAGAACTAATACATTTAAAAAGTAAAATTATATTAGGTTTTGATGAAGAAGAAGACGATGATAATTATGAAATTAATAGTGAAGAAGATTTACGTAATAGATTAATTGAATATGAAAAATATCAAACTATTACTAATGATTTTCGTGAACTTGAAAAAAATAGACAAGATTATTTTACAAAAGTACCAGAAAGTTTAAAGGAATATGCTAATAATGAAACTTATTTAAGTGATGATGTTTCTTTAGAGGATCTTGTTAATGCAATGCTTGAAATATCTGAAAGATTAGAGTATAAAAAACCAAGAAATACAAAAATTGCTAGAAAAGAAATTAGTGTTAAAGATAAAATTAATTATATAAAAGAAATTTTGAGTAGAGAAAAAAAGGTTGAGTTTACTAGGCTTTTTAATGAATGTACTAAAGAGGAAATTGTTGTTACTTTTTTAAGTATTTTAGAAATGAGTAAAGATAATTTGATAACCTTGTCACAAAACAAAAATTTTAGTAAAATATATGTTGAGGTATATAATGAATAAATTAGCAGTTTTAGAGGGAATACTATTTGTAGTCGGAGATGAAGGTATTACTTTAGAAAAAATTTGTGAAGTTTTAGAAATTGATGAAAAAGAAGCTAGAAAACTTTTAAATGATTTACAGAAAGAATATGAAAAAGCTGAAAGAGGTATTCGAATAAGTTATTTATCTAACTCTTTTAAATTAACGACTAAAAAAGAGCATATTGAGTATTATCAAAAACTAGTTAAGGATACTTCAGGAGCTGAAACATTATCTCAAGCAGCACTTGAAACACTTGCAATTATTGCATATAATGAACCAATTACTAGAACTGGTGTAGACAATTTAAGAGGTATTTCTTCATCTTTTATGATAAAAAAATTAATGGCAAAAGACTTAATTAAAGTATGTGGAAAGTCTGATTTACCGGGACATCCAAATTTATATAAAACAACAAGAGAATTTTTAGATTATTTTGGACTTGCATCATTAAGTGATTTACCTGAAATTAAATTTAATAAAGAAAATTCAAATGAAGAAGTAGATTTATATAAAAGTACATATAAAGAAAACTAACAAGAAGGTGATAGTATGTGTGGAATCGTAGGATTTGTAAATAATAAAGAAAACAAAGAGAAAATAATTAAAGATATGTCAAAAAAAATTGAGCATCGTGGTCCAGATGGTGAAGGTTTTTATATTGATGATAATTGTGCACTTGCTCATCGTAGACTTGCAATAATTGATTTAAATACTGGTGCACAACCAATATATAATGAAGATAAAAGTAAGGTTATCATTTATAATGGAGAAGTTTATAATTTTAAGGAATTAAAAGAAGCTTTATTAAAAAAGAAACATGTTTTTAAAACAAAAACTGATACTGAAGTAATACTTCATGGTTATGAACAGTGGGGTGAAAAACTTCCAAATCATTTAAGAGGTATGTTTTCTTTTGCAATATGGGATAAAAATAAAAATGAACTATTTATGGCAAGAGATGGTTTTGGTATTAAACCACTTTATTATGCAAAATTTAATGATACATTTATGTTTGCCTCAGAACCAAAAGCATTTTTAGCAAATCCAGATTTTGAAAAGAAACTAAATACTGATATATTATCTGCATATTTATGTTTTAACTCTGTTCCAACATCAGAAACCTTTTTCAAGGGGGTATATAGACTTGACCCAGGAACCTATTTAATTTATAAAGATGGTAAGATTAAAACAAAAAGTTTCTTTACACTAGAATTTAAAGAAAAAAATGATGATATGGATAAAATTGTTGATAATATTGATAAAGCAATGAAAAATTCAGTTGAATATCATCAAATAAGTGATGTTGAAGTAGGTTCATTTTTATCAAGTGGAATAGATTCTTCGTATATAGTTTCACTTGCAAAACCAGATAAAACGTTTACTGTTGGATATGATAATCCAAAATTTGATGAAATTAGTTATGCAAAAGATTTATCTGATAAGTTAGGTATTGAAAATTATTCAAAGAAAATTACTATGGATGAATATATAGAATCTTTTCCTAAAATTATGTATTATATGGATGAACCTTTAGCGGACCCATCAGCAATTGCTTTATATTTTGTGTCAGAAATTGCTTCGAAAGAGGTAAAAGTTGTTCTTTCTGGTGAAGGAGCAGATGAATTTTTTGCAGGTTATAACTCTTACCAAGAGGAACTTACTATGCAAGGATATATGAAATTACCTTATTTTTTAAGACATATTGTCTCAAATATTGTAAGTATTTTTCCAGATATAAGAGGTTTTAATTTTCTTTATCGAAGAGGACAAAAGTTAGAAAATTATAACATTGGTTTAGGAAGAGTATTTCGTGATAAAGAAGCACAAAGTATTGTTAAAATTCCAAATCAAATAAATACAAAAGATATTGTAAAGAATGTTTATGATAGATATAAAGATAATTCTACATTAATTCAAAGACAAATGATTGATTATTATTATTGGTTAGTAAATGATTTTTTACATGCAGTAGATAGAAATACAATGATGTTTGGCCTTGAGGCAAGAACTCCATTTCTAGATAATAAAGTTTATGAAGTCGCAAAATCTTTACCTACTTATGCAAAAATAAATAAAGAAACTACAAAGGTTGCTCTTAGAAAGGCCGCTTCGAAGGTAATACCTAATGAAGCATATAAAAAGAAAAAGCTTGGGTTTCCTGTTCCTTTGAGAGAATGGATTAAAACTGATAAGTTATATAATATAATTAAAGAAAAATTTAATGGTGAAAGTGCAAAATTATTTTTTGATACAAAAAAAATTAATAAACTTCTCGAAGAACATAAAAATGGTAAAAGAGATTCATATAAAAAGGTTTGGACAATATACACATTTTTAGTGTGGTACGACATATATTTTAATGAAATATAGAAAGGATTAATTATGATAAATATTAAAACTGATTCAAGAAAAGTTAAAAAAGGTGATACTTTTATTGCTATAAAGGGAAATACTGTTGATGGACACGATTATATTGAAAAAGCAATTGAAAATGGTGCATCAAAAATAGTCTGTGAACATGGAAGCTATAACGTTGAAACAATTGTTGTTCCTGATACAAAAGAGTATTTACAAAAATATATTGTTGATAATTATAAGGATATTGTTAATAAACTTGATATTATTGGTGTAACTGGTACAAATGGTAAAACAACTACTTGTTTTTTAACTTATCAAATGCTTAATAAACTTGGAATTAAAACTGCTTATATTGGCACAATTGGTTTTTATGTAGAGAATGAAGTTTATGAACTACCTAATACAACTCCTGAGATAACTGAGATTTATTCAATGCTAACTACTGCCCTTGAAAAGGGCTGCAAAGCTGTTGTAATGGAAGTTTCATCACATGCTTTATCTTTTAAAAGAGTCGAAGGTTTATCTTTTACTATTGAGGCATTTACAAATCTTACCGAGGATCATTTAGATTATCATAAAACTATGGAAAATTATTTAAAAGCAAAACTTTTAATTTTAGATTACCTAAAGGACACTGGTACAATTATTGTTAATAATGATGATGAATATGGTAAGTATTTTGAAAAGAAAAATTATAAAACAATTGGATTTACTAAATCTGATTATGAAGTAATAAGTTATGAAAGTACTGATAGTGGTACAATAATTAATTTTAAATATCATGAAAAAAATTTAAGTGTTACAACTAATTTAAGGGGTAAATTTAATGTTTATAACTATATGACAGCACTAGCCATAATTAATACTTATGGAATAGATATTCAAAAAATATTTGATATAACTAAAGATGTTTTTCCTCCGAAGGGAAGATGTGAACAAATTAAAGTACGTGATGCTGAGGCAGTTATTGACTATGCCCATACACCAGATGCTGTTGAAAAAATAATTAATTCTTTTTTAGAAAATAAAAAAGGTAAAATAATTACTATTGTAGGTTGCGGTGGAGATAGAGATCCTAAAAAAAGACCAATTATGGGAAATGTTGCTACCCAAAAAAGTGATTATGTAATATTTACTAATGATAATCCTCGTACTGAAGACCCTAAAATAATTATGGATAATATAATAAGTGGTGTTCATAAAACAAATTATGAAATAATCTTTGATAGAAAAGAGGCTATTAATAAAGGGTTAGAAATGCTTAATAAAAATGATACTTTATTAATTCTTGGTAAAGGGCATGAAGATTATCAAATTATAGGACATGAAAAACATCACCTAGATGATAAAGAAATTGTTTTAGATTATTTGAAAAAACAATAATTAAATGATATAATGTATTTGTTTGTTGCTTGTATGGCGGAATTGGTAGACGCGATAGACTCAAAATCTATTTTTCCAAAAGAAAGTATCGGTTCGACCCCGATTACAAGCACCAATTAAATACTTAACTTGAACTTTTTAGTTCGAGTTTTATTTTGATTAAATATTTACTTATTTTATATAAAATTATGTTATAATATTTACGGAGAGATTATGGATAAAATTATAAAAAATATTCTAAAAAAAATTGAAAGTGAAGGATATGAAGCCTATATAGTAGGTGGTTTTGTTCGTGATTATCTACTTAAAAAAAACTCTTATGATGTTGATATATGTACAAATGCTAAACCTAAAGATTTAATTCATTTATTTAATGTGAAACAAAATCTTAATAATTATGGTGGACTTAATATGAAAATTAAAAAATACAACATTGATATAACAACATATAGAAAAGAAAAAAAATATGATAATAGAAAGCCTATTGAAATAGAATATGTTAGTAATTTACTCGAGGATATTAATCGAAGAGATTTTACTATAAATTCAATATGTTTAGATAAAAATGATAAAATATTAGATTTATTAAATGGTAAGGAAGACCTTAAGAAAGGTATTATAAGATCGCTTGGTAATGCTAATGATAAATTTACTGAAGATCCCCTTAGAATGCTTAGGGCAATAAGATTTGCAAGTATATTAGATTTTGATATCGAAGAAAACACTTATAATGCAATTAAAAATAATTATGAAAAGGTTAGTACTTTAAGCCCTAAAAGAGTTAAAGATGAATTAATTAAAATATTATCAAATAAAAAGTTTAAAAAAGGTTTAAATCTTTTAGATGAAACAAAAATAAGTGAAGTTTTAGGACTTAAATATAATGAAGATATAACTTTTACTGTGGATATTTTAGGTATGCTTTCTCAGATAGAGGTAAAACAAATTGAATATACTAAAGAGGAAAAAGATAATATTGCTAAGATAAAGGAAATAATAAATCAAAATAGAATTAATAACTTTACATTATTTAATTATGGATTATATCTTTCTTATGTAGCCGGAGATGTTTTACATATAAACAAACAAACTATCAACAAAATATATAAAAATCTTCCTATAAAAAGTATGAAAGATATTGATATAACTGGTAAAGAAGTAATGATGCTTTTAAATCTTGAGCCCTCAAAAAAGGTTAGTGAAATAATAAATGATGTAAAAATCGAAATTTTAAAAAAGAATTTAAAAAATAAAAAAAATGAAATTAAAAAATATATATTAGGTAGGTACAAAAATGAATAAAGACAACAAAAAATTTATAATTGAAACCCTTTTTTTAAAAGAGGCATTAAAATATAATTTAACTTTAAAAGAGTTTATAGTTTTAATGTACTTTGATAATGATTATGATTTAACTTTTGATATAAAAAAAATATCTAAAGCAACTTGTTTATCTGAAAATGATACTTTAATAGCCTTTAATAGTTTACTTACAAAAAAATTAATTAAATTAAATCAAATTAAAAATGAAGGTGGAAAAGTTATTGATAAAGTATCATTAGAAAATTTTTATAATAACTTAAAAGAAACTATTGATTTAGAAAAAGAGGAAAAGAATGAAAATAGTATTTTCTTTAAATTTCAAGAAAAGTTTGGTAAAGGTTTATCAGGTATGGATTATGAAATAATAAATGCTTGGCTTTCAAAAGGGTTTAGTGAATCGCTTATTCTCGAAGCCTTAGATGAAGCAATTAAAAATGATGCACCTTCACTTAGATATATAGATAAAATATTATTTGAATGGAATAAAAAAGGATATAAGGGTAAGGATGAGTTAGAAAAAGAAATTAATGAAAATAAAATAAATAAGGAAGTAAAAAACTTTGAAACAAGTGTTTTTGAATATAATTGGTTAGATGATGATAACTAATTTAAGAGATAATTTAGATTATTATATACCTAATCCTAAGTGTGAACTAGATTATAATAAAGATTATGAACTTTTAATATCTGTGATGCTTTCTGCTCAAACAACAGATAAAAGAGTTAATGAAGTAACTAAAGAGTTATATAAATATAATTTAAATGAAATAGCTTCTTTAGATGTTAAAATAATCGAAGATATTATTAAACCTTTAGGATCTTATCATAAGAAGGCATTATATATTAAAGAAATTAGTAAAATTTTATTAACAAAATATAATGGAATAGTTCCAAATAATAGAAAAGAGTTAGAACTAATGCCTGGTGTAGGTAGAAAGACTACGAATGTGGTTTTATCAGAACTATTTGATATTCCTACAATGGCGGTAGATACACACGTAGAAAGAGTTTCAAAAAGACTAGGACTAGCTAATAAAAATGATGATGTTTTAAAAATAGAAAAAAAGTTATCTAAAATATTTGATAAAAGTGAATATAATAAAATTAATCATCAATTACTTTTATTTGGTAGATATTATTGTAAAGCAAAAAATCCATTATGTCAAAACTGTAAAATGGAATGCAAATATAAAAAAACAAGGAAAATTTAATCCTTGTTTTTAGTTTAATCCAGTATCTTTGTCCTTATCCTTATCTTTATCTTTATCTTGATTAATTATATCATCGATTGTTGTATCAGTTTTTGTATTAACATTAATAATTAAGCCATCTGATTGGTTTGCCTTAAAGATTGAATAACTTGATTTAATAATAAATTTATATGATTTTCCACCTTCGATAGTTTGTTTATAACTTGCATTTTCAGTAAAAGTTAATTCCTTTAATGAACCATCTTCATTTTGTATATAAACTTCATAACCTTGTTTACCAATATAACTATTATTATATTCAATTCTTTTTTCATAATATTTTGTAGCAAATGCTGCATAATTATCATTAAAATAATTTTGTAAATAAGTACTATTTATTGCATCTGGTGTTTTAATACCTGTCCAAGAAAGTGTTACTTCATTACCATTATAACTTGCTTTTCCTCCTGTAGGAGCCTTAAGTTTTTGATATCTTATTGATGTTTCAGTTGGTTCTGTTCCTTCCTTAAATAGTTCAGTCATTCTCATATCTTCAGGAGTATATTCACTTGCTAACATTAAAGGTACCGTTTCTTTTTCAACTTCAACACTTATTACACCCGAAGGCCTTTTAAATGTTTTATTCGTGCTATAAATATTTCTTGCAAGAGCTTCCATTATTCTACTTCTTGCAGTCCATCCAGTATTAGTATTCATATAATAATCAGTTCTATGTCTATCATATCCATACCATAAAGCAATTGAATATTCTGGATTATATGTAATGTTCCAAGAGTCTGGAATTAAATCTGCAGGTAAATTTTGTGCTTTTTGTGTTGCTGTATCAAGGTTTGTTGTACCTGTTTTACCGGCAACTTCAGTACCACTTATATTTATTGAACCAGACCAACTATCTCTAACTGTGTCTACTAAAACATTAGTAATCATATATGATGTTTCTTCACTAATAACTTTTTCTTTTGTATATTTATTTTCATATGTTGTTCCATCTTCGAAAATAACTTTTGTAAATGAATAAGGTTTAATGTAATAACCACCTCTGCCAAATACAGCATAAGCAGCACTCATTTCAAGTGGGTTAGTACCATTGAAACCACCAATTGAGGCAGATTCATATAATGCTGAACCATAATTAATTCCTACGCTATGAACAAAATTTTCAATTAAACTTTGATCTTTAGCGGCTACCTTTTGAAATGCTTGTAAGGCAGTTACGTTTCTTGAACCAATAAGACCTTTTCTTAATGTAATCATACCTTGATATTTTCTATCGGCATCATTAATTGATTGACCTGTTGAATATGCATAAGGTTCATCGAAGAAATAATCTCCTGGAGAACCATTTAGATATTCCATATAAGGTGCATAATCAAATAATGGTTTTGCAGTAGAACCTGGTTGACGATTAATATCAGTTGCACGATTTAATCCTCTTGCACCATATTTTCTACCTCCAGAAAGAGCAATTATCGAACCATCATCGATTGATGTAATTGCAGTTCCTTCTTGGTCATAATCATTATAGTATTTAAATAATTCACCTTTTTCTAGTTTAACAAGAACATCTTGTACTTTTAAATCAAATGTAGTATAAATTTTCATTGGTACTTGTCTAGCATCTTTTTTAGTTTTTTCATATACTTCATCAATTACATGGTCAATTATTGCTTGATAATCGTTAGTAGATACTGCATCACTATCATCCGCTACCATACTTTCAATTGGTATTTCAAGTACAGCATTCATTTCTTCTTCAGTTATGTATCCATGATTAACCATTAATTTTAAAACTATTTTTTGTCTATTTCGACAACCAACAGGGTTTTTGTATGGATTATATAATCTTGGATTTTGATACATACCAACAATTAATGATGCCTCCGCAAGGTTTAAATCTCTAACACTTTTACCAAAAAAATGTTGACTTGCTTGCTCTATTCCATAGATACCTGTAGTATTAATACTTCTTCCGTTGGCATACCATAATGAGTTTGAATAAAATTCTAGTATTTCTTCTTTAGTATATGAACTTTCTATTTTAAATACAGCCATATATATATCGGTAAATTTACGAACAATACCCGCTATACCTTTGGAAGCTCCATTTGTATAAGTCTTTTTAACAAGTTGCATTGTAATAGTTGAAGCACCACCTGCTTTTGAGGAAACAAGTTGTCCCACTGAGGCTTTTAAAAATCTGGCAATATCAAGTCCATTATGCTGGAAAAATCTTGAGTCTTCAGTAGCTATTAAAGCATCAATATATACCTGAGGAAGATCTTTATATTCAATAAGTTCACGGTCTTCTTGTCCAACCCTTGCAAATTCAATTCCATTTTTATCATAAATAACTGTGGCTTCCTTTTTATATAGTTTATCTTTTTCAAAGTTTGGAGCACTAATTATAATATAAAGTACAAATATTAAAACTGCACTTGCACAAAATATTAAAAAGCTAAATATTATTTCCCAAATAAATCCTTTTTTTCCTTTTCTTTTTATTTCATTATTAATTTTTGTTTTTACATTACTATTAAAATTCTTTAATTTTCTTTGAATTTTTAATTTTCTCATACATTCTCCTTTATCATTAAATCAACAGCTTTTATATAATCTATTCCTTTTAAATAATTATAATCAAGTTTATAACCATTTTTTTTTATAAAATCATAGGGAATACTTTTTCTTTCGTTTTTATCAATAAAATTAAATAACATTTTTGCTGGTAAAGCATAATATTCACTATTAATTGCAATAAGTAAAAAGCATATTCCTTTATGTTTTACAATATTTTTCATATGTTTAATTTGATGCTCTGCTATGTTATTAAGCGGTAAAAAATTTTTATTTGTATTTTTTGCATCAAATTCTATGTAGTAGCCTTTATAAACTCCATTATAATCTAAGGTAGATTGAGTTAAATAAAAGGCATCAGTTATTCTTTTGTTATCATAATTATATTTTACTATTTGAATAGGTGTAGGTTTTTTATAGATTACAGCAATATCCTTTTCTAAGTAGTACTCGTTGGTTTGGTTAATAAAATTTTCTAAATCCATACCACGGTTGCCATAATTAATTTGTTTTTTATAGGTCTTTTTAATTGCAGTTGGATAATTCATTTATATTCACCATTTTAATTATAGCATACTTTTTTTATAAAATAAATGACATGTTTTGTCGAAGTTGTTGATAACATTTTTCTTTTATCATATTATAGTAGTGGTGATACTAATGGATATAGATTTTATTATAAGTAAATTAATTGATGATACTAATTATGCTAAACTTTTGATAAAATATGAAAACCTTACGGATATTGACAAATAAGTAAGAAATTTGCTATAATTTTTATGTTGGAAGGTGTAAAAATGTATAATGAAAAGATTTATTTAACACCAGGGGAGATACTAGAGCATGATTTCAAAATTGATGCAAGAGGATATAGGCCTCAAGAGGTTGATAAATATCTTGATATGATCATAAGAGATTATACTGAGTATAATAATATTATTAAGAATCTTAAAGGTCAAATTAATGATTTAACATCTGATAATTATACACTTAAACAAGAAATTCGTGCGTTAAAAGAAAAACTTGAAACGCAAGAAGATAGTTCTAACAAACAAGTTACTAACATTGATTTACTAAAAAGAATAAGTAACTTAGAAAAAATTGTTTATGGAAGAAATGAATAATATCTTTAGACAAACGCTGTAAGACTTTTAGTTTTATTGAGGAAAGTCCATGCTCACTTATCCTGTGATGGATAATATGTTCGTGCTTAAGGAATAAATAACTTAAGGTAGCATATGCTAACGGCTCCGAAAATTTCTGAAAATGAAATGATTAGGTATAAAAGTGCCAAAGAGACGAGTCTTTTAGAAATAAAAGAAGTGGAACGTGGTAAACCCCGCGAGTGAGAAACCCAAATTTTGGTAGGGGAGCTGGTCAAGGGAAAACGAACCTAAGACTAGATGTACTTTGTACATAGATAAATGTTTGTCACCAGTAATGGTACAGAACATGGCTTATTAAGATATTATTTTTATTTTTTAATTAAGGAGAGATTTAGTTTGAAAGATATTGGAAGTCTTTTTCTAGATACTAGAGAGGCTGCTGGTCTTTCCCTCGAGGAAGTAAGTAGTGATCTTAATCTTGAAAAAGTAATTCTTGAAAATATCGAAGATGGTAAAACTGGTGCATTTCAAGACATATTTGCATTAAAAAAATATATTAGTAATTATGCTAAATATTTAGGACTTGATGCTGATAAAATAGTAGATGAGTTTAATGAATATGTTTTTGAAACAACATCAAAAATACCTGTAAAAGATATTGAAAAAGAAATCGAGGAAAATACTAAAGGTAATGAAGAAAAAGTATTTTCATCATATACAAGACATGAAAAGAAACCAAATAATGTTTTATATGTGCTCGTATATGTATTAATTGTTATTTTAGCAGTTTTTGCAGTTTTCTGGGCTGTAAAACAAATTACTGTTAACACTAGGGTTGCTAGTGAGATAAGTTATAAGGAGTAGAAAATGAATTTACCAAATAAACTTACAATTTCAAGAATTGTTTTAGCATTTATTATTCTTATTATGTTATGTATACCATGGCATGCTTTAGGCTTTTCATGGCCAGTATATTTATATCATGGAGTTACATTTAATTTAAAATATATTATTGCGGGAACTTTATTTCTAATTGCCTCACTTACAGATAAACTTGATGGACATATAGCAAGAAAATATAATATGGTTACTGACTTCGGTAAAATGGCTGATGCTATTGCTGATAAAATTTTAGTAAATGGTGTACTTATTATTCTTGCATATGATAGAGTAATTCCTTTGGTAGTACCAGTTGTTATTATTACTCGTGATATTATTACTGATACTTGTAAAATGATTTCTGGAAATAAAGGTAAAGTAGTAGCAGCTTCCTCAATGGGAAAAATTAAAACTGCCTTTATGATGGTTGGATTAACACTAACTTTCTTTAGTAATTTTCCTTGTGAGTTTTTCCACTTCCCACTTGCAAAAATATGCTTAATTATAGCAACAATATTTAGTGTTATAAGTGGATGTCAATATTATTATAATACTAGAGAATTTGTTATTCCTAAAAATGATAAAAAATCAAAATAATGGTGCAAGTCATCATTTTTTTATGCTTTGATATATATAAAAAGCCCATACATGTATAATTTTTTCGAATAGTATAATGTAAAAGGAGGAATTACCTATTATGAATTGTGATAAAAGACCTGCTATGGAAGATATGGGTAAAGTAGAAAATATGATGGGATGTACATGTGAACCAGTTTATGAGTGTCCAGAGGAAAGGGTGTGTCATAGATATATTTGCTATGAAGTACCTCATATTAAACCTTGTAATACTAGAATAATTAATCATCATATTTATAAACATACTTTTACTCCATGTAATACTTGTTGTGAAGAAAATGTTGTAGAAAATATTTACGATAGAAGATGCTAATTAAAATCTCGAAAGAGATTTTTTTGTTTGACAGTTTGTATATAGAAATAGTTATTTTTTGGCATAAGTTAGGTAAATATTAATTTTTAAAAAATGCGTAAGTTTTTAATTGCATTATAATAATTTGTAGTGTATACTATGGTTATACATGAACTTTTATACAGAGCATTATTTTTGAAAGGATTATATATGGATTATGAAGTAATTTTAAATGAACTTAAAAATAATTTATCTTTAGAACATCCTAGAAATATTAGCCAAGAAAATTTAGATAAATTAATTGATTATGCGATAAAAAATAGTAGTAAAGAAATAGTATGGCGAATTGCGTTAAGTTATAGTGACTTTGATTTAGATTTTACTAAAATTGTATTATATTTTATTAAAGTAAAAGATTCATTTTACATTGCTGAAACCATAAGTGCAGTCGATTGCAATAAAATTAATATAAAATTGGTTAAAGAAAAATTATTGGAAAGAAATGACAAAGATTTTATAAAAAAAGTTGTTGATAATATAAAAACTTATTGTGATGTTGATAGTAATAAAGAGTTAAAAAGCATAATTGAAGATTTCTATAGTAATTAAATGTATTTAATATTTAGTTACCACTCAAACATAAAAAGGACATAACTTAACTAAATTACAAAGATTTGAAAATCTCGAAAGAGATTTTTTTGCTTGACAGTTTTTATATAGAAATAGTGATTTTTTGGCATAAGTTAGGCAAAAATTATATTTTGAAAAATGCGTAAGTTTTTAATTGCATTATAATAATTAGTATTGTATACTAAGGTTATACATGAACTTTTATGCAGAGTATTATCTTTGAAAGGATTATATATGGATTTTGAAATTATTTTAAATGAGTTAAAAACTTGTTTGTCTTTAGAGCATCCTAAAAATATAGGACAAGAAAATTTAGATAAATTAATCGATTATGCAATTAAAAATGGTAATAGGGAAATTATATGGAGAATTGCTTTAAGTTTTGCTAATTTTAATTTGGATTTTACTAAAGTTATGCTATATTTTATTGAGGTAAAAGATGAGTTCTATGTAATAGAAACATTATATGCAGTGGGTGATGATAAGTTAGATTTAAAATTATCTAAGAAAAAAGTATTAGAAACTAATGATAATGATTTTATAGGAAAAGTTATTGAGAATGTCAAATTATATTATGGTGTTAAAAGTAATAAAGATTTAAATAAAATTATTGAAGGAGGAAATAATGATTAAATCTAAAGGATGGAATTGGAAAATGGTTGAGGATGATTCAAACTGTGTATGGAAAATACCAAGTATTGAGTCATATTATTTACTTGATAGGTGGAAAGGACTAGGCTTTAAATCTTTTCTAGATTTAGGTTGTGGGTTAGGAAGACATACTGTATTATTTGCAAGTAATGACTTTGAAACATATGGCTTTGATATTAGTGAAGATGGTTTAAAAAAAGCTAAAGAATGGTTAGATTCTCTTAACTTAAAAGCAGACTTAAAAAAAGGTGATATGATTCATTTACCATATGATGATAATAGTTTTGATTGTATATTATGTAGAAATGTTATATCACATCAAGATACTGAAGGAGTTAAACAAATAATTAAAGAATTTTATAGAGTTTTAAAGGATAATGGAGAATGCTATTTAACACTTGGTTCTAAATCTACATGGGGATTTAAACAAACTTCTTGGCCTTTAGTAGATGAAAATACAAGACTTAGAATGGAAGAAGGTCCAGAATATAAAACGCCACATTTTTATGCAGATTATGATTTAATAAAAGTTTTATTCAAAGATTTTAAAATAGAGTTTATTAATCATATTGAAGATTTTTATGAATCAAATGATAAAACATATTCATCTTTTCATTACCATGTATTAATAAAGAAAGTTAAATAAAGCTAAATGTCAAGAAACATTTAGTTTTTTTAATATTGAAAATATAGTATAATAGAATTAACGAAAGGTAAATGTATTATGAGTAAAGATATAAATGTAGTAGCGGCTTTAATTTTTAAGGATAATAAAGTATTAATTGCAAAAAGATCTACGGATAAAGATGCAAAAGGTAAATGGGAATTTCCTGGTGGTAAAGTCGAAGAAAATGAAGATGAAAAAATAGCTATAGAAAGAGAAATTTATGAAGAATTTGATGTAAAAGTTAAAGCAAAAGATTTTATATCACAAAGCACTTTTAATTATCCACATGGTAATGTAATACTTAAATTATATGAATGTGAATATATTGATGGTAACTTTAAACTTCATGCACACTCAGAATATGCTTGGGTAAAAATAAATGATTTATTAAATTATGATTTAGCTCCAGCAGATGTACCTCTTGCAAAAGATGTAATGGAAAGATATATGTAATATGAATATAGAATTATTAAAAAGAGCAAAAAATTATATTGATGATATGTCTAAGGGTATAAATGCAATTAGTAAAGATAAAGTTTCAAAAGATGATTTAATTAATAATCCTAGAACAAGTAAGTGCTTATTTTATGTTAGTTGTGTTTTAAATGATTACTTAGTTAAAGAAGAAAGAAAAGTCTCAAAACCTAATTTTTATTTAACTGATGAAGAAAAAAATTTACTTATAATGGCGATTTAATCGTTAGTAGTTTAGCAAGAAAGATTAGTGAATTAAAGACTAATGAAGATATGAGAGATTTAAGATGTACCAGCATTACTAATTGGCTTTTAAGTTTAGGATATTTAAAAGTTGTAGAGCAAGATGGTAAAAATAGAAAATTACCTACGGAAAAGGGCAAAAATCTAGGCTTTTATTCTCAAATAAGGGGTGGTTATAGAGGTAGATATGAAGCAGTTTTATATAATAAAAATGCACAAATTTTTATAATGGACAACATTGATAAGATTATTAGTTTTGCTAATAAAGATGAAGAGATGTTGTAAATAATTAAAGAAAGGAAAAAGTTAAAAATGGAAATAGATACAAATATATTAAATACTAATGAATTTGAAAATGATTTTGATGATGATTTTTCATTCGATATACAAAAAAGAGGACAAGAATATTACCATAACGGAAAAGTATTATGGGTAAGTAAGAACAAAGATAATGAATTTTATGCAAAAGTAAATGGAAAAAATGATAATCAATATTTTGTGAAAATAATAAAAAAAGGAAAATATGATTATTCTTATTTTTGCACTTGCCCATGTGGGTATACATGCAAACATGAATATGCTGTACTTATGGCAGTACAAAATAATGAATTTGACAATATTGAGTTGCTTCCAAGTATTAAAGAAGTTGAATGTGATATTGAATCATTAATAAGAGAAATACCGGCTGAAAAACTAAAAGAATATATGTTATCTCCGATAGGAAAAAATAAGGTAAGTTTTGAAATGCCATCGTTTAATGATTATTTTAGATCATATTTGCCTAAACAAAGTTATGATTATTATTATAATAATTTATATAATAGTATATTACTTTCCAATGATATTGAATTAATGAAAAATTATTTTGATTATATAAATAGCTACATAGTATGTAATGATTTTGAAGATAGTTATATTATTATTAAATCTATAGTTGAAGCATACCATAATACTAACAGACTTAATTATAATGATTATTTAGTAAACTGTTTTCCAAAAATAGCAATGTTTTTACGAATTACTTATCGAAAAGGCAGTAATGATTTAAAAAATGAAATTAATAAATGGTTAATATATGTTGCATCAAAAAACTATTATGATAATTTATATTTAGAGGATGCAATAATAGGAATAAAGGGATAAGAGAAGGAGAAATAATATGTCAAAATTAAGTATTGATCAAAGAAATATTAAATCTTTATTTCAAGATAGAAAATCTGATTTTTTAATACCAGACTATCAAAGACCTTATGCTTGGAATGAAGAAAAATGTGAAACTTTATGGGAGGATTTGTTTTCATTTGCATTCCCAAATAATAATATTGAGGAATTTGATGAAGATGATGAGTATTTTTTAGGACCAATTGTTACATATCAAAATGATAATAAAAAACTTGAGGTAATTGATGGCCAGCAAAGATTAACAACATTAATGCTATTACTAAGAGCATTTTATGATTACTTTATTTATGCCCAAGATTCAATCACTAAAAAAACTCGTGAAGAAATAGCAAAATGTTTATGGAAAACAGATATAAATGATGAACCTAAATTAGATGAATTAAAGATTCAATCAGATGTTGCAGGAGAAGATGATAAAACGGAATTTTTAAATATATTGAAAACTGGAATAGTTGAAAAAAACTATGTAAGTAATTATGCTAAAAATTTTAGATATTTTAAAGAAAAAATTGAGGAATTTGCAAAAAAGTATTCTATTTATACTGCTACATTTGTTCAGATAATAATGAAAAATTGTATTTTATTACCTATAGAGGCAGATGATCAAAATACTGCATTAAGAATTTTTTCAACATTAAATGATAGAGGAATGCCCTTATCAGATGCAGATATTTTTAAAGCACAATTTTATAAATATTATAGTGAAAAAGGTAAAAAGAATGAATTTATAACTAAATGGAAAGAACTTGAAGAATTATGCAATAAAATATTTAATCCTTTAACAGGCACACCAATGGATGAACTTTTTACAAGATATATGTATTATGAAAGGGCTAAAAGAGGTATTAAGTCTTCGACAACTGAAGCTTTAAGAAAATTTTATGAAAGTGATAATGATTATGCCTTATTAAAGAATGAAAATACTTTTCAAAATCTAATTAGTTTAGCAGACTTTTGGAAAGATGTATCATTACAGAATACAGATAGGTTTTCAGTAGAGGTTTTAAAAAGATTATTTGTATTAAATTATGCACCAAATGGAATGTGGAATTATTTTTTATCAGTTTATTTTATGCAGTATAAAGATGTAAATGGTATGCTTGATAACAATAAACTATTAGATTTTCTAAATAAAACAATACTATTTATTTGGACTTATGCAATTACTAATCCGGGTGTTAATGCTTTAAGAACACCAATATTTAATGAAATGATAAAAATAGTTAATAATGAAGAAGTAGATTTTTCTGAAAATAAATTTGATGAAAATTATGTAAAAAGTATGTTAAATACATATATATTCTATAATCGAAGACCAATTACTAAATCAATGATAACTTGGTGGGCTTTTGAAAATAAAAATCAAAAACTAATTTCTTTAGATAATGTTTTTGAAATAGAACATATATATGCTAGAAAAAGACAAGATGTTGATAAAGGAACAACTATAGAAAATCTTGAGTTACTTGGAAATAAATCGTTGCTAGAAAAAAGAATTAACATTAGAGCAGCAGAATATAAATTTGATGATAAGAAAAAATATTATATAGGATTTACAACCGATAAGGGAATTAGAAAAGATGGAACTCAAATAGCTGAGTTAGTTGAACTTGCTAATGAAAACAATTTAAATTTTAATGAAACAGATTTGCTTGAACGAAATAATAGAATTATTGAAAAGTTTATTGAATCTTTAAAAGAAAGTAATTTAACTAAATGATTTTTTAAAATAAATGAGTATGATAACAATATGTTATACTCATTTTTTTATAAATAACTTTAAAAAATACAATTTATAACGCATAAAATATAAGAAAATGTCAAATATTGTCGATTTTTATGGTATAATGAATTTGTAAAAATACTTAGGAGGATTAGATGAAAAATAATATTGATACTTCATTTGAATTAACAATAGATAAACTTGTGGAAATGTTTAATATTGTTGATGAATCTGAATATTTGGTTTTAAAAGATGGTAAAAAATTTATTGATGACGCACTAAAAATTTATGATAATGATTCAAAATCCAAATTGGGAAGTGCTTTAATAGCATATTTATTATATAAAATGAATGGTGGTAGATAATATGAATGAAAATGATTTAAAAAAATTAGAAGATAAACTATGGGCAGCTGCCGATAAAATGCGAGGTGCTGTTTCAGTCGCTGAATATAAATTTATTGTACTTGGACTAATATTTTTAAAATATATTTCAGATTCTTTTGAAGAAAGATACAAAGAACTTGTTGATGAAGGTTATGGCTTGGAGGAAGAAAAGGATAGCTATACAGAAAAAAATATTTTCTATGTTCCTAAAAATGCTCGTTGGGAGTTCTTACAAGAACATTCTAAAGATACTAACATTGGTGAAATAATCGATGATGCTTTAACTTCAATAGAAAAAGAAAATTCATCTTTAAAAAACGTTTTACCAAAAGACTATAATAGTCCAACAATGAGAAATGTTAATCTTGGAGAACTTATAGATTTATTTACGAATATTAAAGTTGGAACAAAGGATGCTATTCAAAGTGATATTCTTGGTAGAATTTACGAATACTTTTTAGGACAATTTGCTAAGAATGAATTACAAAAAGGTGGAGAATTTTATACACCAGCTTGTTTGGTTAGAACAATGGTTGAGTGTATTGAACCCTATCAAGGACGTGTTTATGATCCAGCTTGTGGTTCAGGTGGAATGTTTATACAATCATTAAAATTTGTTCAAGAACATCAAGGCAATATTAATAATATTAGTATATATGGTCAAGAAAAAAATCCCACTACTTGGAGGTTAGCAAAGATGAATTTAGCTATACGTTCCCTTAATGGAGATTTAGGAAAATATGCAGCGGATACTTTTACTGAAGACTTACATAAAGATTTAAAGGCAGATTTTATATTAGCTAATCCACCATTTAATCTAGAATGGGATGTTGATAAAGTATCTAATGATCCAAGATGGAGATATGGTTTAGCGCCTAAAAATAACGCTAATTTTGCTTGGCTACAACATATGATTTCTAAGTTATCACAAAATGGTAAGATGGCTTGTATATTAGCGAATGGTTCATTGTCTGCAGGTGGCCAAGAGGGAGAAATAAGAAAAAAACTAATTGAAAATGATTTAGTAGATTGTATCTTATCCATGCCAACAAATTTATTCTATACAGTTACTGTTCCATGTTCAATATGGATAATTAACAGAAATAAAAAACAAAAAGGTAAAACATTATTTATTAATGCAAATAATTTGGGAACGATGGTAACTAGAAGATTAAGAGAGTTATCAGAAACAGATATTAAGAAAATTGCAGACACATATCATAGATATCAAAATGATGATAATTATGAAAATTTTAAAGGATTCTGCTATTCAGCAACTATAGAAGAAATAGGCACTAATGATTATGTTTTAACACCAGGAAGATATGTTGGAGTTGAAGAAAGTCAAGGTGATGATATTCCTTTTGAAGAGAAAATGAAGAGTATTACTTCAGAATTAGCTAAGCAATTTGAAGAATCTCATAAATTGGAAGAAGAGATTAGAAAAAATATGAAAGCAATTGGCTTTGAGTTAAAATAGTTATTTTGTAGTATAATAATACCGTCTTAAAGGGGGAATTATTATGAAAACAGATGTAATATCTAATATTACAAAAGACATGGAAGATAGTCTTACGGATTATCAACTAAATAAGCTTAAAGAAAGCTTAATAATAAACTTTGAAGGAGTGGAGTTTGTTGTAAAGACAGATGAATTAAAACATCAGGAAGAATTAGATGAAAATAAAAATATGATTAATTCGTTTATTTCATCTAAACAAGTTGAAGGTTGTTCAGAAAGAACAATTAAATACTATAAAGAAATTATTGAAAAGTTTGTTAATAGTTTTGACAAGAGTATTAAACAAATATCAACAAATGATATAAGAAACTATTTATCTAATTATAAAGATAATAGTTCTTGTGGGTCTACAACAATAGATAACATAAGAAGGGTGTTATCATCATTCTTCTCTTGGTTAGAAGATGAGGATTATATAATAAAAAGCCCAGTTAGAAGAATACATAAAATAAAAACAGCAGTGGTTGTTAAAGAAGTTTTAACTGATGAAAATTTAGAAAAGTTAAGAGATGAATGTGAAAATATAAGAGATTTATCATTAATTGAATTATTAATTTCAACAGGAATGAGAGTTGGAGAACTTGTTAATTTAAATATTAATAGTCTTAATTTTGAAGATCGTTCCTGTATTGTATTAGGTAAAGGTAACAAAGAAAGAGAAGTATATTTTGATGCAAAAACAAAATTACATTTAAAAGAATATATTTCAAAAAGAAATGATTCAAATGAAGCTTTATTTGTATCGATGAAAGAACCACATCAGAGATTATCAATTTCTGGTATAGAATTAATAATTAGGACATTAGGAATAAATTCAAATATAAATAAAGTTCATCCACACAAATTCAGAAGAACATTAGCAACAATGGCAATAGATAAAGGTATGCCAGTTGAACAAGTTCAAAAGTTGTTGGGCCATGTAAAAATAGAAACTACAATGAACTATGCTTTAGTTAATCAAAGTAATGTTAAAATATCGCATAGAAGATACATAGCATAGAATTGTGATTTGTAAGAAAGGATAGTGATAAAATGGAATTTATTAATGTTAAATTATCTGATATTGGAGAAGTTGTAGGTGGAGCAACCCCTTCTACAAAGAATCCAGATAATTATGATGGCAATATTGCTTGGATTACTCCAAAAGATTTAGCAGGATATAATAAAGTTTATATCTCAAAAGGTGAAAGAAACATAACTGAAATGGGATTTAAAAGTTGTTCAACAAAATTTTTACCCAAAAATAGTGTCTTATTTTCTTCAAGAGCTCCAATTGGTTATGTTGCAATTTCTGAAAATGATTTGTGCACGAATCAGGGGTTTAAATCAATTATACCAAACAATAAAATAGATTATAAATTTTTATATTACTTACTGAAACACAATAAAAATTATATTGCTTCTAAAGGAAGTGGCTCAACTTTCAAAGAAGTTTCTGGAAGTGTTATGAAAGAAATTGAATTGTCTATTCCAAAAAATATAAATGATCAAAAAAAAATCTCAAAAATATTATTTGATATAGATAAAAAGATAGAATTAAATAATGAGATAAATAATAATTTGTATGAATTATCACAAAAAATATATAATCGCTGGTTTGTTGATTTTGAATATCCAATAAGCTCAAATCAAACATATAAATCAAATGGTGGTAGTTTTAAAGAAGTTGATGGATTAGTAGTTCCAGACAATTTTATAGTAAACAAATTAGATGAAATATGTGATTGCCAAAATGGTCATGCTTTTTATAAAGAAGGATATGACGATTCAGGGTTAATGGTAATAGATTTAGGAAATGTAAGTTTACAAGGAAACTTTATTTACACAAATGCTGATAAATATATCGATAGAAATAGAATACCTAATGAAAAATTTATCGTTAAAAAGAATGACTTAGTTATGATTATGACAGATAGAAAGGCTACAATGGATTTATTGGGAAAGACAGCAAAAATATATGAAGATAAAGAGTATGCTCTTAATCAAAGAATTTATCGAATTAGACCGACAATAAATGTTAATTATGTCTATAGTTTTTTGAATAGTAGTTCAACATTAGAAAAATTAAAGGGTCTGGCATTAGGTAGTGTTCAAAAATATGTAAACACTAATCATATAAATGATTTGAAAATTGTAGTTCCATCTGCTGAGATTATGAATGAGTATTCAAAAGTTGTTGATCCTGTCTTTAAACGAATGGAAGAGAATATATTAGAAAATAGAAATTTAGAAATAATGAGAGATTCGCTATTACCAAAGTTAATGAATGGGGAAATAGATTTAGATAATATAAAAATTTAATCATACAAATTGTGATTTGTAAAGGAGAATATATGAAAGAATTAAAAATGTTTGAAATACCAATTTATTCTATGGCAGAAGAAGAATATAAAAAAAGATGTTATAAATATATTAATAACTATGCAAGTAAAACTTCACCTGATAATTATGAGTCATTCTATTGTTATTTAGAAAAATCATATTATAAGAATAGGTCTTGGAAATATAATCAAATAGTAGGATATATTATTATTTCATTTAAAGATAATAGTATTTGGTTTGATGAATATTGTACTTTGGATAAAAGAATAAGAGCAATAGCCAATTCAAAACATATTATACGAAATATGATGCTTAGCGGTCATCACTTTTATCTGAAGAAAAATATGGGCAATATTGAAATTAGAAATGAAATAATTAAATGGATAGAAGGTATAGAACAAAATATTATAAATAAGCCATTTTTTCTAGATAAAGATACATTTCTATTACAACTAAAGTTTATTGATATAAAAAAGATGATAGGGAGATGATTAATATGTTTACCGAAGAACAATTAGAAGATATGACAATGCATATCTTTAAAGAATTAGGTTATGATTGCATAAATGGGTATGAATTGCAAAGAGATTATCATAGTGTTTTTTGCGATAATAATTTATTCAATGATATAGCAAATATTAATAGAGAATTTAATGATGAACAAATTAACGAAGCTATAAAAACTATTAAAAATATAAATCAAAATAACGTTATTAAAGATAATAAGGAATTTACAAAGTATTTATTACAGGGTGTTCCTGTAGAAATAAAAACTAATAATGGTTATCAATATAAAAACGTAAAACTTATTGACTTTGATAATGTCGATAATAACCATTTTCAAGCAATAAATCAATTTACAATTATTGAATATGAACAAAAAAGACCTGATATAATTGTTTTCGTTAATGGCATACCTTTGGTGGTTATAGAACTTAAAACAGCAACAAATGAAGATGTTAAATTAGAAGATGCATATAATCAGTTATGGAGATATAGAGAAATGTCTATTCCATCTTTATTTAGATATAATCAATTTTTAGTTATAAGTGATGGAGTAACAGCAAAAGCTGGTACAATTACCAGTTCGTTTGATAGATTTAGTGACTGGAAGAAAATAGAGTCAACAGATGAAGTAAAAGTAAATATGCCAACACATGAGACTTTGCTATATGGTATGCTCAGAAAAGATAGATTGCTTAGTATTATCCGTAATTTTATTTTATATAGTGATGATGCAAAAATTTTATCTCAATATCATCAATATTTTGGTGTAAAAAAAGCAATATTGTCTACCGTAACAAAAGGCTCTAAAACGGGTAAGGCTGGTATAATTTGGCATACGCAAGGTTCTGGGAAATCATTTAGTATGGTTTTCTATGCTGGAAATATGATTAGATTATTAAAAAATCCAACGATTTTAGTAGTAACAGATAGAAATGATTTAGATAATCAGTTATATTTAACTTTTAAAAAATGTTCCACATATTTAAAACAAGAACCAGTACAAGCTGATTCTAGAGATGACTTAAAGGAACTATTAAAGGATAGGAAAGCTGGGGGAATATTTTTTACAACTTTACAAAAATTCGAGGAAGAATCTGGATTATTTTCTGAAAGAAATGATATTTTAGTTTTAGTTGATGAAGCCCATAGAAGTCATTATGGGTTACAAGCTACGATGAAAGTAAATTTAGAAACAATGGAAGCCTATAAAAAATATGGTACTGCAAAATTTTTACATGATGCTTTACCAAATGCAATATATATTGGGTTTACTGGTACTCCAGTAGAAACAAAGGATAAGTCCACTTCATCTATTTTTGGAGATGTCATAGATACTTATGATATGACACAGGCAATATTGGATGGTTCAACTGTTCCAATTTCTTATGAATCGAGAATGGCAAGGGTTGGACTTAATCAAAAAATTCTCGATGACATTGATAGATATTATTCATTTGTAGAAGAAACTGGTGTTGCTGATGAAGCTACAATTAATAGATCAAAACAAATGATGGCTAAGATTTCTCAGGTTATTGAGGATCCAGATAGACTTGCCTTAATTGTCAAGGATATTATTAACCATTATGAATCAAGAAAAAATATGTCTGCTGACCATGCTATGGTTGTTGCATATTCTAGAAAAAGTGCTTATACAATGTATAATAAATTTTTAGAACTTAGACCTGATTATAAAGATGTTGTACATATGGTAATAACTCCTAGTAATAAAGACTCTGACGATATGCAAAAAGCTATTGGAACAAAAAGCGATAGAGAAAATTTAGAATTAAGGTTCAAAAGTGAGAATCCAGATGAAAAATTTAAAATAGCAATCGTTGTTGATATGTGGCTTACTGGATTCGATGTACCTAAACTTGGAACTATGTATGTGGATAAACCAATGAAATCACATAATTTAATGCAGGCGATAGCAAGAGTTAATAGAGTATATAAAGATAAAGCAGGTGGATTAATAGTAGATTATATAGGATTAAAGGGCTGGTTGTTAGATGCTTTAAAAACATATACAACAAGAGATCAAAATAAAATCACAGATACAAGTGAATTAGTAAATGTTTTATTAGATAAATTAGAAATAATTGATAATATGTTTAACAAGTTTGATTATTCTAACTTTAAAGAATTGGATAACACGGGAAAATATAGACTAATTCGAGATGGTGCAAATTTAATGCTATCTACAGAAGATATGAAAAAAAGATTTATGAAACATAGCCAGGATGTTAAGAATCTTTATACATTATGTAGTGGAGTAATAGATAGTAAAATAAAAGGTAAATGCTTATATATTATTTCAGTAAAATCATTTATATCTAAAATAACAAATACTGGAAAGCTAGATGTTTCCGAAATCAACAAGACTGTGGGTGATATTCTTGAAAAATCGATTTTCGAAGATGAATTAATTAATTTAGGAGAATTAACAAGAGGAAATAGTTTAGAATTATTAAGTGATTCAATGTTAGGAAAATTAAGAGCCATGAAAGATAAAAATATAGTGGCAGAGGTACTTTCTAAAGCAATTAAAACTTCAATTGGAGACATTGGAAAAGTGAATTTAACTTTACAAGAAAAGTTTTCAACAAAGTTTAATAAAATTGTTGATATGTATAATGAAAGAACAGATATAGCTGATATAGAAAAAATCATTGAAGAAATGATAAACTTAAAAAAAGAAATAGAAGAAGAAATTGCTAATGGAAATGAATATAATTTATCAATTGAAGAAAAAGCGTTCTTTGATGCACTAGGAGCGGATCCTGAAATTAAAGAATTAATGCAAGATGAAACTCTAGTTCAAATTGCCAAAGAATTAGTAGAGTTAATAAATGAAAACTTAACTTTAGATGCATTTAAAAGAGAAGATGCAAGAGCTAGAATAAGAAGTAATATAAGAAGGCTTCTTATTAAGTACAATTATCCTCCAGTAAAAAGAGAAGGTGCAGTAGAAAAAGTAATACAGCAAGCAGAATTAAAGTACGCCGAAAACGATTAAGAATAAAAACTTATTTTACATAAGTTTTTTGTTTTGTCGTACCTTTAAAATTCGTGTGTTATAATTATAATGTTAGGAGGGATTAATATTTATAGATTTATATTTTTAATAAGTGCCTTTATAAGACAGTTTCTTTTACCAAATCCATATAAAAATATTATGCTTGGATATTTTAATGCTGATTTATTTAATATACTTATTGGCGGATTTATATTACATAAATTGTCTTTTTGGCTAGCAGGATGTGGATATTATAAGGGTATTGATGACCCGGCTACTGGAAGTACTTTATATTTAATTTGCTATTGTATCTTAACAGCAATTATAACATTATTAGGAAAATTTATAAGTAACATAAAATTATTTTTAGTTTTGTTTGTTGTTATATATATTACTTTAATTATTATTGTAACAAATTTTTCAAATAGAATAAGAAATAATATTTTTTAATTTTTAAACTGTTTTTAAACCAAACTAATCAAAATTCATTGTAGAAAAAACAATGAGTTTTTGTTATATAAGCATAAATAAGATATCATTCTTAATAAAATAAATCAAAAATTGCAAAAAAGTGATTTAAAATAAAAAAACATATTTTAGATAAAATGTTATAACTCAAATTATAGATTGTTTATATTGAAATTACAAAACTCACTATAAAAAATAATTGATTTTTGTTATAATACTATTATAGTAGGTGGCAGTGTGAAAGAGGAGTTTATAAAAAAATATAATAATCATGAATATATTTCAAATGATTTATATTTAAATGTATTAGCAAATTATAGTGGTGCTGTGCCATCTAACTTTAATATTGATACTTATAATGATATTGCATTAGAAAAATTATATTTATTAAATAAAGATTACTTTGATAATTTCTATAAAGATATTGATCCTAATATAAAACTTGATAAAGAGCAGTGTAAAGCCATATTAAGTGATGAAAAATATAGTCTTATCATTGCTGGAGCAGGTACAGGTAAAACTACCACTATGGCATCAAAAGTAAAATATTTAGTGGAAAAGAAAAATGTTTTACCAGAAAAAATATTAGTACTAAGTTATACAAGAAAAGCTACTGAAGAACTAGATAAAAGAATTTGCTTAGATTTTAATATCCCAGCACACGTTACAACATTTCATTCACTTGGTTATGAATACATTAGAGAAATATTTAATAATCGAAAATGCGTTATACTTGATAGAAATAAAAAAAGAGAAATCTTTTTAGAGTATTTTAAAAACTTATATTTAGATAAAAATAAAATTACTGAAATAATTAATAATTTTGATACTGTTAAACAAATGAAAAATTTTGTATTTAGCAAATTCTTTATTGATAACTATCAAAAATTTAATACTTATGATGAGCTTATAGAATACTATGTAAGTGTTAAACTTAATGAAGCCAAAACTGTAGGAACTATAAATTTAATTAAATCTTGGATTGAAAGGCAACTTCAGAAAGATGAAAATATTATATCTATAAATGGAGATTATGTTAAATCAGCTGGTGAAGCAGTAATAGCAAACTTTCTTTATAAAAGAGGTCTTTCATATTCTTATGAAGAAGCTTATCCAGAACTAATGGAAAATAATATAATATATAAACCTGATTTTACAATTGATTATGCTGGTGAAAAAATATATATTGAATACTTTGGCTTAGAGGATGAAAACTATAATAAAATAAAATTAGAAAAAGAAAAATACCATAAAGAGCATAATAATAAATTTATTGAAATTGAAAGAACATCACTTTCAAATATTGTTAGAATTTTAGATAACAAATTAAGAGAGTTAAATGTTGAATATAATGAAAGAACTAATGAAGAAATATATGAACATATTCTTCGTTTAAACCCACTTTCACAAGTATATCCGTTTGAATATTTTATGTACTCAAGTATTAAATATTTAAAATCATCTGCTTATAGAGAGGATAAAACAGTTATAAAAAAATATATTATGACTTTAAAAGGTGAAGAAAAACAAAATGTTATGATTGAGGCAAAATACTTCTTAGACTTTTATAATTATTATTCAAATAAACTTTATGGTGGAGAATATTATTACTTTGATTTTGATGATTTATTATACTATGCAGTTAAGTATATTGAAAAATTAACAAGCGAAACTCATTTATTATTTGATTATATAATTATTGATGAATATCAAGATATATCTAATATTAAGTATGAACTTACTATGAAGACCGCTAAAAGAAATGATGCTAAAGTATTTGCGGTTGGAGATGATTGGCAAAGTATTTACTCCTTTAGTGGCTCAAGAATAGAGTATATTTATAATTTTACTAACTATTTTAAGGGAGCAAAGCTATTTAAAATTAATAAGACGTATAGAAATAGTCAAGAACTTATCAACTTATCTGGACAGTTTGTTATGAAAAATAATAGTCAAATAAAAAAAGACTTAGTATCTGATAAACATATAGATAAACCAATTATTATTAAGACTTTTGATGGAACTAAATCTGATAAAGAGGAAATTAATTTACTTAAAAATACTATTTTAGAGATATATGGTGATAGTCCAGATCATAAAATTTTAGTATTAGGTAGAACAAATAGGATTATAGATAATTTATATGATGATGAAAGTTTCTTTGATGGAATAGAATCTAGTTTAGTATTTAAAAATTATGAAGATATAGATATTGAAGCAATGACTATGCATAAATCTAAAGGTCTTACTTTTGATGATGTAATTATTATTGGATTAAATACTTCATTTCCATCTGTTAAAACAGGTATGACTTGGATAGAAAAATTGTATCGAAATGAAGTTATTGATGAAGGTATTCCTTTTGCTGAAGAAAGAAGATTATTTTATGTTGCTCTTACAAGAACTAAAAATCATGTTTATTTACTATGCGATAAAAACTTAAAAAAAGATAGTGAGTTTATAACAGAAATATATGGAATAATGAAGGGTGATATGGGTAAAAATTAATGTACAAATCACTTATATTTTGTTAAAATTAAATTGGTGATAATAATGGGTATAGTAAATGATATATTTAACTCTTTTAGATTTAAGGATACAATATTTTATAAATCTGATAGTGATTTACAAGAAAGATTTGATGCATTAACAAAACTTAATAAAGAATATCCAAATAATAATGATGTTTCAAGTGAACTTTATATTGTTAAAAAAGGCTTAGAGGGTGAAAAAGAAATTTCTTATCAATTACAAAAAGCAAATATTGGAATGTATGTTCTACATGATGTAAAAGTAAAATATGGTGATTTAACTGCCCAAATTGATTATATTGTAATTACATCAGTTTTTATATATTTTATTGAGTGCAAAAATTTAATAGGTAATATTACTGTTAATGAAAATGGCGACTTTATTAGAGAATATACTTTTAATGGAAAGAAAATTAAAAAGGGAATGTACTCACCACTTAGACAGGTTGAAGCACAAAGAGAAGTGATAAGAAAAATATGGGAAAGTAAAGCTTCAGGATTAGTTAAATTATTTGGTTCAAAAAATTTTGACTATTATCGAAAAGTATTAGTGGTAGTAGCAAATCAAGAAACTATTATAAATACAAGTAAAGCACCTAAAGATATTAAATCTAAAGTTTTAAGAGCAGATGCATTAGTAAGAAAAATACAATATGATTTAAGTCATATAAGCAGTGATGATAGTTATTCTTCAAAAAAGAATATGGAATTATTTGCTCAAAATTATGCAAATTTATGTATTAATGAAAATATTGATTATTACAAGTACTATAAAGATAAATTTTGTAAAAATGATAATTTAGATAATTTGAAAGAAAGACTAGTGGAATTAAGAAAAGCAAGATCAACTGAAATGAAATTGCCGGCATATTATGTATTTACAAATGATGAATTAGATAAACTTGTAAAATTAAGACCTAAAACTATTGATGAACTAAAAAAACTTAACATATTAACTCCAGTTAAAGTAAAAACACATGGAGAATATATAATTAATGAAATTAATAAAAATTAAAATATTAAATAATTTATATAATCTCTACTTTACACTAATTTGACACATCTTTTTAAAAATGATATAATTATCGTACACAAGGGGAGTTTTGTGATATGAAAATAACTAATAAAGATAATTTTTTGAATTATTTAAGTAGTCTTAGATTTTTAGGTGTTGGTTCACAAGGAGCTTGTTATTATGATCCTAAAACTAATCAGGTTTTAAAAGTATTCCACATATTTTTTGATAATGATTATGATTATGGTATATTCGAAGATTTAACCCAGTTTAGTAATATAACTAACTCAACTTTTATATGGCCGATAGAAACTATAGAATATAAAAGCTTTGTTATAGGTTATACTATGAAGTTCGTTAAGTCAAAAAGTTTATATGAAATAAATCCATTGTATGTAAATTTAAACTCATTTGCAAACGCTATAAATAAAAGTTATAAAGATATTGAATTATTAACAAATAATGATATAAAGATTTATGATATTATGTATAATATTTTATATTCAAAAGGTAAGATTAATGTAATTGATACAATGGAATATTCAAAAAGAAATGTAACATTAAAAGAAAACTCTGAAGGATTTAATTTAGAGTTAAAATACTTTTTAGTGGATAATCTATTTAATAACTTTGTAAATAGTAATTCTTTTTTAAGAGATTTATATGATTCAAAAGATGCAAACGCTTTAGAACTTCTTAATGAATTAAAAAGAAAATTAAGTGAATATGTTGGTTTTGAAATAACTATGTTAAACGAAGTAAGAATGTTAACATCCAAAATAGATAGGCCTAAATATATTAGAGAGATAAGTAAAAGATGATTTTTTTGATCATCTTTTTAAATATTTTATAAAAGTAGAACTTGCGAAAGTAGGTAAGATTGATTTGTTAGTACCTAAATAAACATTTATTTTTGGAATATCTTTGTTAATTTTTAATTCTTTTAAATTGTTGAAATTTTTTTTTACTAAGTCAATTATTGTAAAACCAATGCCTAGTCCAATATTAGTAAATTCTGTAACTAGTTCTTGACTTACAACTTCCATTTTAGGTATTAAAATAGTATTATTTTTTGAAGCAATACTATTTAATAGTTTCCTACTGTTAGAACTTTCTTTTTGCAATATAAGAGGGTAATTATTTAAGTCTTCAAAATTATTTATATCATCTTTGAAATAATCTGGATTATAAATGAATCCTTGTTTTAGCTCGGTTATTTTTTCTAAATGTAGGTTTGTTTCTTTGATATTACTTTCATTAAATATTACAAAATCTAGTTTTCCTAATTTTAAATCGTTAATTAAATTACTTGTTAAATCATTGGTAATGTTTATTGAAATGTTTGGGTAGTCTTGATGAAAGCTTTTTATTACATCTAATAAAATTATTTTTGTGAGTGTTGTTGAACAACCGATTTTAATTTCACCTTTAGATAAATCTTTAAAAGAGGTAAATTCATTTTCAGCATTATTTATAAGTTCTAAAGCACCCTTAACATATTCATAAAACATTTTTCCTTCGTTAGTAAGTTCCATACCTTTGTTACTTCTTAAGAAAAGTGTTCCACCAAGCTGATTTTCTAGTTTTTTTATTGATTGTGATATTGCGGGTTGTGATATATGAAGTTCTTCACTTGCTTTAGTCATATGTTTATTTTTAGCAACAACATAAAATACTCTATATAATTCTAAATCTACATTCATTATAAGCACTCCTTATATATACTATAACATAAATATATTTTACTTATCAATAAATAAGAAATAAAATATTATTGAAAGGAAGAATTTTTTATGAATATTGAAAAGTTAAAAAAAGAGTTTATTAAACTTAAAAGTGGGGAACTAGCATATCTTGATAATATTGCAAAACTAGGTTATCAAAAAACTTTCTCTCAAGAAGAGAAACTAAATATTTATCGAAGGTTAAAATTTTATGAAAATGAAAATGCTAAATTTTATAAAATTCTTTCTGATATTTTATATGAAAGTAAAGAACAAAATATGGACAAAGTATTTATTGAAATTAAATTAAAAGACGACTTTTTTAATAAAGTGAGTGATATATTTAATAGACATAGATATTTAATTTTAAGAAGATATAATATTAATTTAGAAAATAATAGTTACATATTAACAGTTAAGGATATTATTAATGAAAATTATACTAAATATCGTTATTCAGATTTTGATTATTTATTTAATAAGCAAGAGCTTTTTGAAAAACCAATTTATATATTTTTATATTATGATGATCACTCTGACGAATGTTTATTGCCTAGTGATTGGAATTTATTTGATTATTCAACAGGGATTTATATAGACTTTGTTTATGGAGATAAAAAAGAAATTTCTATAAAGAAAATGGAAAATTTTGAAAAAAATAAAATTATTATGAGGGTTACTCCACGCGTTGATGAACTTGAAGTAAGAACTATTTTTAGGGAAGAATTATTAAATGAAAATAATAAAACTTTAGAGGACTGTGCTAATAGTACAATGATTAGAGTAAATGAGTTAAATTATTTAAGAAGTTCAGAGTACAAAGAAAAAATGTTGTTAGAAAAAATAACTAATATTTATGAAAAGGTTAAAGGAAAACTTACTAAAGAGGAAATATTATATAGTGGTGATTTTATTAATCTTATAAAAGAGGTTTATAGCCTTCCTAATAATAAAACTATCACAAGAGAAAAAATAGTTAAAAATGGTGGTAAAGATTCAGTTATAATTGTTGCTACAGATAGTAACGAAAATTACATATTGACATTTCAAACTAGAATTAATGATAAAATAATAGTAGAGTTTCCTTCGGGTTATATTGAGGATGGAGAAGATGTTATTGAAGCTGCCAAAAGAGAGTTAAAAGAGGAAACTGGATATGTTTCAGATAATGTAACAATAATTGATAACTCATATTATTCTGTAGGTATAGATAATTCAATTTGTTATGTTGTACGTATTAAAAATTCTATTAAAGCATTTAATGTAAATCCAAATGAAAACTTGACATATGGAATATTTACTGAAGAAGAACTAAAATATTTACTTAATAATAATATTATGTGTGGTAGTTTAAATAAACTTGCGTATTATAGTTTACAAAATAATGGTTGTAAAAGAACACTTAGAATGTAAAAACATTGTAAAGTTTTGTATAAATAATGTAAAAATATTATTGTAAAAATATTTAAATGTGATATATAATGTTGATGGAACGTATTAATAAAAAATATAGGACTTTTAAATAGTCCTAAGTGTATTTGTAAATCTATAAATTGTAGTGAAATTATCATTAAAAATTATTAGAACTTTATTATTATGCTATTTTATATAATCAAATGATGATATATGTTGAAGACAATACTTAAAATTTAAAGAAGTTAGAAGTTAAAAAAATAGTAAAATGGAGATGAGGAAAAAGTGTATTCAAAAAAAGAAGAAGAAATATTTAAAATTTTAAATAGTAATACCCGTGGATTAGATAGTAAAGAAGCTAAGAAAAGATTAAATGATTTTGGACAAAATATCATTCTAAATAAAAAGAAAACGCCATGGATTATAAGGTTTTTAAAGCAATTTAATGATACTATGATTATCATATTATTGATTGTTGCATTACTTTTATATTTTTATGGATATTTTTATTCTCATGAATATACTGATACTATTGTCATACTTTTTGTAGTTTTTATAAATGCTATTGTTGGATTTATTCAAGAAGAAAAAGCCTCTTTAATATTAAAAGATTTAAAAAAATATGAAACTAGTACTTGTAAAGTTAAAAGAGATGATAAAATAATAGTAATAAACACTAAAGAATTAGTTCCAGGAGATATAATATATTTAGAATCCGGAGAAACAGTTCCTGCTGATATTAGAATATTTTTATGTGAAAATTTAAAAGTTGATGAATCAGCATTAACTGGAGAAAGTGTTCCAGTACAAAAAACTGCGGATATTTTAAAAGAAAACTTAATTCTTCAAGAACAAAAAAATATGCTTTTTTTAGGAACAAGTATTACTAATGGGAAATGTACTGGTATAGTTGTAAGTACAGGAAAAAATACTGAGATAGGTAAGATTGCATTATCATTAAATGAAATAGATAGAATAGAAACACCATTACAATTAAAAATAAAAGAACTTTCTAAAAAAATTACATTTATAGTATTTATTATTTTAATATTTATATTTATTTTGGCATTAATTAATAAATACACTATCCTTGAAATTATAATGCTATGTTCATCACTTGCAGTAGCTGCTATACCTGAAGGACTTCCAACTGTAATTACAATAACATTATCTGTTGGAATATCTAATTTAGCAAAGAAGAAAACAGTAGTAAAACAAATGCAAGCAGTAGAGACACTTGGAGCGATTGATATTATTTGTTCTGATAAGACTGGTACTATAACACAAAATAAGATGACTGTTAAAGAAGAATATGTAATAGATGAGAATATGCTTAATTATATATGTGCTCTTTGTAACGATGCTCTTATTTATAAAAACAAATATGTTGGAGATCCTACTGAAACTTGTTTATATGATTATCTATTCGATAAAAAAATTAATCCCCTTAAATTAAGAAAAAAATGTGAAAGAATATTAGATATACCTTTTGATAGTGATAGAAAGATGTTTACTACTTTAAATAAAATTGATAATGATATATATATTTTATGTAAGGGTAGTATGGACTCTTTAATTGAGAAGATGAATTTGTCTATAACTGAAAAGCAAGATGCTTTGGATAAGGTTAAGATTTTTTCAAAAAATGCTTTAAGGACTTTAGGATTTGCTTATAAAAAAATTAACTATATACCAAAAGATATCAAAGAATTAGAAAAAGAAGAAAACAATTTATTTTTTGCTGGTATTTTAGGAATAATAGATCCACCAAGAGAAAGTGTCAAGAAAAGTGTGCTTTTATGTAAAAATGCTGGTATTAGACCAATAATGATTACTGGGGACTCTATAGATACAGCAACCGCTATTGCTAAAGAAGTTGGAATTATAAGTAGTGATGATGAAGCAATACTTGGAAGTGAACTTGATAAATATAATGATAAAGAATTAAAAAATATTGTTAAAAGATATTCTGTGTATGCAAGAGTTAATCCAACTCATAAAGAAAGAATTGTTTATACACTTCAAAATAGTGGAAAAATTGTTGCAATGACTGGTGATGGAGTAAATGATGCTCCTGCTATTAAAGATGCTCATGTTGGTGTAGGAATGGGGATTACCGGTACCGATGTTACAAAATCAGCATCAGACATAGTCTTGATGGACGATTCTTTTTCAACAATAGTTGTAGCAGTTGAAGAGGGAAGAAGAATATATAATAATATCAGAAATAATATAGTATTTTCATTATCAAGTAATTTTGCTGAAATATTTACTATTGTAATAGGACTATTTACTAAAACAACAATCTTATTACCAATTTATATTTTATTTATTGATTTGGTAACTGATTCTATTCCTAGCATATGTTTATCTTTTGAAAAGAGTGAAGATGGCATAATGAATAAAAAGCCAAGAGGATTAAATAAACCATTATTTACACCATTTATAAAATCTTGCATTGGATCTTCAGCTATCATTGAAACTATATTTGTAGTTCTCACTTACTTTATTAGTTTAAAAATGTATGGGCAAGAAACAGCTATGTCTTTAGCACTTCTTTCAATGGTAGTACAGGAGATAGTTTATTCTATATCTTGTAGAAATTTGAAAGAGTCAGTTGTTAAACAGGGATTATTTTCTAATAAAGCAATGAACTACGGATTACTATTAATACTTTTAATTGAACTCATAGTATTTGTTACACCTATTGGTAAATTAATAAGTATAACATCAATAGATATTAGTTTGATATTAATAGTATTTTTAATAAACTTTATGGCAATATTTATTTATGAATTAATTAAGCCATTTTTAGTAAAATGGTTTAAAGATTAGAATATATAAAATTGTAAGTATTTTTTTGAAGTTATAATTACTACTTGTCTTTATAAATAGTAATTTGTTGAAATGTTAAATATCTTTGCGAGAGTTACAAATATCTTTGATAGAATTGCAAATACTATTTATAATATAATTTTTTGTGAAAGGAGAAAATTATGGAATTAAATAAAAATATTTATAATTTAAGAAAAGAAAAAGGATTTTCACAAGAATATATGGCAGAACAAATAAATGTGTCAAGACAAACAATATCTAATTGGGAACTAGGAGAAACATCTCCTAATCCTGAACAATTATTATTACTTTCAAAAACACTTGAAACAAGTGTGGATAATCTTTTAGATAATGACATGATTTTTAAAGATAAAAATGAAAAAAACAATTATATTTATTTAGGCATAATGGTAGTGTGTGGTAGCATTGCTGGAATATGGACTTTTACAGCAAATAGATTTAAATTGATTGAGATAGTTTTAATTATAATTGGTGGAGTAGCAATTGGATATGGAATTGGATTAATTATTGATGGAGTATTAAAAAAGATAGAATGGAAAAATTCTATAAATAAGGATGATGCGCCTAAAACTCTGAAAAAGAAATTATAATTCAAATTACAATTTATCGGTAAGAATAGTTTGAAATATAACTAGTCTTTTTGTTTTGAAAGAAAAATTTATCTAGTGTCTAGATTAGAAAATATTTCCTTCAATGGCACCTAACATTAATTTGAAATAGCTTCATAAAAAATCAACATCATACTTTTTTTATAATCCAATAATAACTCTAGCAGTTTTAAATCTTTAATTAATCTTATATATTTGTATTTATAATAGCATTATTTTTTATTAAGTTTAATTTTAAAACTAGCTTAGTTACTAAAATAAATATTAATTTTTTAAAAAATAAATATTATTTAGAAAATTTATTAGGTCTTGGCAAGGTTAGACGATGGCAGCTCCATAAAAAAACTTACGATATAATAGATCGTAAGTCGTATTTAATTTGAGCGATTAAGCTACAGCTTACGAACTACAGAGCTCTCTTTCTAAAAACATTATATATGAATCATGATTAAAATTCAATTGGAGTATATGAAAAAAAATTTTTATGATATAATGAAAATATAAAATAATGGAGGTCTAAAATGTTTATTTTATTAGTAATTCTATTTGCTCTGCAATTAATATTTAATATATATTTTTTAATAAAGTCTATAAAATCAAAAGATAATAGAAACTGGCTAATATTATTTTCAATCAATATATCATCTATAATAAGTGTTGTATTGGTCGTGTTCTACGCTTTATCTAATCAATATTTAGGTTGGGATGGTCTTGGATATTTATTAATATGTTTTTTTGCATTATGTGCTTATTTATTTTTATTAATTGTTAATTCTATTTTTAAAATTATTGAAGTTAGAAAAAATAAGAAGCAAAATATTATTCCAAAGACATTAGAAAGAAATATTAAAAACAAAGCAATAACAATTCCTTTGATATTAATAACTTTATTAACTTTGTTTCTTTGTGTATTTGATTATTCAAAGTATGTTATACAACAAAGAGGAGAATTAAATACATATAATAATGTTAAAAAGAAAGAAATTAATAAAATGGCTAGTTTCTTAAATGATAAATATAATATAAATATTCAAGAAAGCGATTGTATTTATTATCGTGAACAAGATTATACTAGACATTCAGATATTTTGGGTAATGGTTCTACATACAATATTCCTTATATAACTGTATTC
>ENA-OOZQ01000144-OOZQ01000144.1-human-gut-metagenome-genome-assembly--contig:-NODE-144-length-63420-cov-4.830837_pt1 | contig 63420 bp, 61 predicted proteins | sample MGYA00241188_ERZ501399 | MGnify/ENA primary metagenome ERZ501399 (study PRJEB25962, sample SAMEA2042658) | human gut metagenome | biome: human gut; feature: human-associated habitat; material: faeces... | reverse complement strand
TTTATTAAATAAAATTAGTGGATATTTTTTGACACCCACTAAATATTATAGAACCAATAATTAAGGATAACATAGTGTTATTCTTTTTTTGTTGTAAAAAATTTTCTTTTGTGGTAAAATAATATCATCTTTATGAGAAAAAAATTAAATGGAAAGAGGGTTTTTGTATGAAAGAAATGACTACAGAAGAATTATTAAAAGAAATAGAAGAAAATCATAATAATTCTTTATTTGAAGAAATATTTAAAAGAAGGGATAAAGAACTATATAGAACAGCATTATTTTATAAAGGAACTAAAATAAATTATTTAACATTAAAATATAATGTTATTAAATATGCTAAAGCTCTTAAGGCTTATGGTATTAAAAAGGGAGATGAAATACCTATATGTATGGCTAATACTCCTGAATTTATTTATTTACTTGGAGGTATTAGTTTAATAGGGGCTAAGGCTAATATATTTGGAGAAGGTTTTGATAAAGATTATATTACGGAAATAATAAATGGATGTAATAGTGATATTTTATTTGCTACTGATGACAAATATAGTGTTATAGATGATTCTGTTAAAAAATCTAAAAACAAAAGGGTAGTATTAATATCTTTAACAGAATCTTTACTTAATGGTAAAAATCCATATATAAAATTAGAAAAGAAATGGTATGATTTTAAAGATAGAAGAAATGAAATTAAAGATAATAGTAGTAGATTTATGTTTAGTTCTGAATTTTTAAATCTTGGAAAAGAATATAAAGGTAACTATATTGAAAAAGTTAATTTAGATGATGAATTTACAATTACTTATTCAAGTGGTTCTACTAATTCTAGTAGACCTAAAGCTATAGTCCATGATGTTAAAAGTTATATTGTAATGGGTATTTATCATGATCCTAAAATATCTAAAGTTCCATCAATGAAAAATCTTAGAATGCTTGCTCATATTCCAACACATTCTAATACTAATATTATGTCATGTATTACTGATCCATTAATGCAAGGATCAGAAATTGCAGTAGAACCTATATATGCTCCTGATCATTTTGTATATAGTCTACTTATAAATAAACCAAGTTTTGTTACCGCTACTAGAAGTTTCTTTGTAAGGTGTGCTAATGATATTTTAAATAATAAGAAGTTTAAAAATGTTAAGATGCCATTTTTACTAGTACCAATGATAGTAGGAGAGCCAAACTCTATTGGTGAAGAAAAGTTTTGTAATAAATTTTTAAGAAAAGTAAATGCTGGTAGTAAATTTACTCATTCACCATTATCTCCGGTTGTGATGTCAATGGCTGGAGGAGACTGCGAACATGGTGGTTTATTCTTTGTATTATTTAAAGAATGGCAAAGAAAAAAATTAAATTATTTATTAAAGAAAGAAGATAAAGGACTTAGAACATATAATATGGTCCATGTTGATGTTCTTGATAAATTTGGTAACTCTTGTAAACCTGGAGAAATAGGTAGAGTAGTAGCTAATTCACCTTGTACTATGCTTTATTATAAAAATAATCCTGAAGCTACCGATAAATTCTTTATTAAAGATAGTTTAGGTAAAGTATGGGGAGACTGCTGTGTATATGGTTATAAAGATGGATATGGTGAAATTCATATGAAAGGTAGAATTAATTCTGAAGATAAGATACAACCATTTCAAATAGCGGATACTGTTTTAAAAGATACAAAAAATATTTTATCTTGTGAAGTTATAAAAATAGAAGATAAATATGTAATTCACTTTGTTGCTATGCCTGATGCTAAAATCAAAGATACTAATAAATTAATTATGAGTATTTATAAAAGATGCTTAAAAATATTTGGAAAAGAAATTACTTCACAATTTGTCTTTAATAAGAGAAATGAATTTCCTCTTAGTGGATGCGGAAAGAGAAATAATATTGCACTTACCGAGGAAGGTATACCTAATAATTCACTTATAGTTGTTTCTGAATTAGGAATAGAAAATTATATAGTAGAAAATAATAAAAAGAAGATAAAAAAGCTATAAAAGTACTATAACTTTTTTTCTTTTTGTGGTACAATTGTTATAAGGTAGGTGGCTAGTATGAATGTAAATGTTAATTTAGCATTCTTAAGTTTAAGTATATTATATATTGCATTTTTAAATGTTATGTTTTTAAAGAAAGGTCATATTAAAACTTTTGAATTAGATACATTTGGAAAGTTAATTAAATTAAATCTTATTGGTATTTTATTAGAGTTTGGTTGTATATTTACAATAAAATATTCTTCAAGTGAAATATTAATTGAAATTGTTAATAGATTATTTTTATTATATTTAGTAACTTTTGTATTTTTATTTAGTTTGTATGTTTTTTCTATATCATTTGATAAAGCAAATAAAAAGAATAATATTTTGAGAATGATTATAATGTTGATGTATTTATTTTCAGTATTTTTAATATTCTATCTTAAATTAGATATTTATAATAAAAATAACATTATATATTCATATGGGCCTAGTACTAATGTAGTTTATATTATTTCTACTATATGTGTTATATTATGCTTTGTTTCGATGATTAAAAATTATAAAGAATTAAAATCTAAGAAATATTTACCATTATTCGTATTTATAATAGGTGGTTCTGTAGTAACATTGATTCAAAAAATAAATCCTGCTCTTACTTTGGCTACTTCGATGGAAGCATATTTGCTTATGATTATGTATCATACAATTGAAAATCCTGATATGAAAATTCTAGAAGAAGTACATAGAGCAAAAGAAATTAGTGATAATGCTAATGAAGAGAAGACTATGTTCTTATATAATATGACTAATGAAATAAGAAATATTACTAAAGATATTGATTATTCTGCTGATGATATATTAGATGAAACGAGTAATAAAAAGATTGATGTTGAAGTTATTAATGATGCTGCTAGAGAGATAAAGGGTAGTACTGCTAAGTTTACTACAATGACTAATGAAATACTTGATATAAATAGTATTGATAGTGCTAGTATTAAGGTGTATAATGATAAGTATAATGTTAAATTAATTATTAAAGAATTAGTTACTGTATATAGTAAAAAATGTAATGTTAAAAATATTGCTTTTCGTCCTAGTATAGCCAGTGATATACCTGAATATTTATATGGTGATAGTGTTGGTCTTAAACAAGTGTTAGATATTATTTTAGATAATAGTGTTAAATACACTAGTAGTGGTTATATTGAATTTAATGTTAATGCTATCATTAAAAATAATATAGCAAGACTTATTATTACTGTTGAAGATTCTGGTACTGGTATGAAAGCAGAAGATATAATTAAAGTATTTAATAAAAAGAATGATCGTAATGAAGATTCTCTTAATTTAAATAATAATTTATACAATGCTAAAGCTTTAATTACTTTAATGGGTGGTACTATTATTCCTAGTAGTATATATGGAACTGGTACTACGATGAAAATAGTACTTGATCAAAAAGTAGCAAAAGAATCCGATGAAAAATTAGATAAATATGAAGAAGTATATGATAAAAAGAAAATCTTACTAGTAGATGATAATATATCTACCGAAAAAATCATTAGTAAACTTATTAAAGGTACTAATATTAAACTAGATTATGTTAGTTTAGGTAAGGAAGCATTAGATAAAATTAGAGGTAAAGAAAAATATGATTTAATATTACTTGATGAAGTTATGGATCCATTAGATGGTGTAACAGTAATGAAGAAATTTAAAGATATTAGAAACTTTAAAACAAATGTTATCTTACTTACCAGAAACAACGAATACGAATATAATGAAGAATATTTAACTTATGGCTTCAGCGGCTATTTACTTAAACCAATTAGTAAAGATAAATTATTTGAAATAATAGATAAGTACTTAAAATAGTACTTATTTTTATATAACCCTTTATGATAGTGACTATTATATAGGCTCTATCATACCCTGAAAGACTACAGGCTGTAAGGGCAAAAGATAAATCAAAATTTGCATTTTATCAAATTTTATGCTACAATACTAATCACTTAAAGGGGGGATAATAATGAATTTCATAAATAGAGAACATTTTAATATATTTTTAAAAAACTTAAAACCATTAGGAATAGGATCCCAAGGAATGTGCTTCTTAGATGAAAAACATAAAATAGTATATAAAGTCTTTCATGAATATTTCGATTACGAAAAAAGCAATTATAAAGAAGAAGAAATACTAAGATTTAGTCATATCGATAATAAAACATTTATATGGCCTAGTGATGTTATTAATGTTAGTGGAGAAATAATAGGATATACGATGCCTTATGTTAGATCTAAAAGTTTATATGAAAATGATCCTTTATTAGTGGATTTAAACGCTTTAGAGAGAGCTTCAGTTAAATGTGCTGAAGATATAGAATTAGTTACAAATAAAGGTGTTGCTATATATGATCTTATGTATAATATCTTATATGGTAATGGTAAAATTAATATTATTGATACCATGGAATATGGTAATGGTAGAGTAATGCTTAGTAAAAATATGAAAACTTTTGATTATGAAGTTAAATTATTCTTGGTTGATAATTATTTTAATGAGTTTGTTAATGAAAATAAAATGCTTAGAGAAATGTATTTATCTGATACTAGTGCTTTAGAGTTTTTAAAGTTTTTTAGAAGTAAACTTAGTGAATATGTAGGTCAAGATGTTGATAAACTAGGAAAAGCTAAATCTTTAGTAAAGAGAAATAGTAAACCTAAATATATTAGATATGTAGAAGAAAATGATAAGTATGAATAAAAAAACTGCTATATTGAAATATTATGATGGTAATAGAAGAATTTATTTATGAAAAAAATAATACTAAAGTATTGACAAAATGATAAAATGGTAATAAAATTTTAATCAAGAAAGAGGAATAGACTATGAGAACAAGTATGACTATAGTTAAATTAAATAGTTGGCAATTAGGCTTATTTGGGGATAAGTCTATTTACTCATGGAATTAAATTAATATAAATATTATTAATGTAATTTATAGACTTATCTTTATTAGGTAGGTCTTTTTTGTATATTTAATAGGAGATTGTTATGAGTATATTAAGTAAACGGTGGTGTTTAATTAAATAATTTATAAATATAGAAAGAGAGGAAGATGAAAATGAAAAATATAATTTTAACAGGAGATAGACCAACAGGTAGATTACATATAGGACATTATGTTGGGTCTTTAAAAAGAAGATATAAATTACAAGAAGAAGGGAATTATGATGAATTTTATATTATGATAGCGGATTCACAAGCTTTAACTGATAATTTTGATAATCCAGATAAAGTAAGAAAAAATGTTATGGAGGTTATGTTAGATTATCTAGCAGTAGGCCTAGATCCAAGTAAAGTAACATTCTTTGTTCAATCAGGAGTAAGTGCCTTAACAGAATTAACCTACTATTACATGAATCTAGTAACAATAAATAGACTATTTAGAAATCCTACAGTAAAAAGTGAATTAAACGCCAAAAAATTCAAAGATAGCATTCCCGTAGGTTTTGCAGCATATCCAATAAGTCAAGCCGCTGATATAACAGCCTTCAAAGCTAATATAATACCAGTAGGAGATGATCAAGAACCTATGATTGAACAAACAAGAGAAATAGTAAGAGCATTTAATCGAATATATAAAACTAATGTCTTACAAGAATGTACATCAATATTACCTGATAATATTTATCAAAGAAGATTAGTAGGCACCGATGGAAATACTAAGATGAGTAAATCGTTAAATAATTGTATTTATTTATCTGATGAAAAAGAAATAATAAAAGAAAAAATATTTAGTATAAAAACAACATCTAGAAAAGTAGAAGAACCAGGAATACTTAAAGACAATATTCTCTTCATTTATTTAGAAGCCTTTTGTACTGATACCCATTTTCAAAAGTATTATCCAGAGTTTCAAAACTTAGAATCCTTAAAAAAAGCCTATCAAAAAGGTGGAATAGGAGATGTTACCATAAAAAAATTCCTAACTGAAGTAATAAACGATGAATTAACTCCTATCAGAGAAAGAAGAAAAAAATATGCTAATAACATTGAAGAAGTATATAATATTTTAAAGGAAGGTACCAAGAAGGCTAAGAAGACTGCTGATAAGACAATTGTGGAAGTAAAAGAAGCAATGAAACTAAACTACTTTTCTGATAATGAATATTTAAATGAATTATTACAAAATAAGTAAAGTAATAATATCTTTTTGTTATCCCTCTAAGCCTAGGTCTTAGAGGGTTATTTGCAGCCTAAGGTCTGCAAATAATACCATCATTTATCATATATAAGTAGGAAAACTATAGTAAAATATTTACTTAACTAATATATTATGATAAAATAAATTACCAGGAGGTAGCAATGGACATTAAAGAAGAATTAATAAGAAGATATAGTTATTTATACGAAAATAAAGAATTAATACTTGCCATGTGTATTAATATAGTGGAGGATAAACCAAATGAAAGAAAACAAGAGTTAGAAAAAATAAAAAGAAAATACGAAAAGTCACCATATGATAAAACAAAAACAAATAAACAAATAGTAGATAGTCTTGAAAATGTTATTAAAAACATGAATGAAAGTACATATAAATATTATTTATTTAAAGATGTTAATCCAGAAATAGTAGAATTATATGAAGACTTTATACTAGGAGATCTTCCTTTGGAGGAGACAGACCTATATAGACATATTGAAGCCGTAAAGAATAATCAAGTCTACCTAGAAGCATTTAATAATATAATAAATGCTTTAGAGTATCAAAGACAAAAGAATATGCATTTAAAGAAAATGCCAACCTTTACAGTATGGAAAATATTATCTTATGTAAGAAGAAAACATATTAATAATGATACTATACTAAAAGTACTAGATAAATATTATAATCTAGATAGATATATGCTTACTAATTATAATTATCAAAGTGGTTATTATATTACCGAAGAAGAACTAAATAAAGATTATACCTTTCCTAATCCTGAAGTATATACTGGTAACATAATATTTAAATATATAGGAAATGAATATGAAGAAGAAGATAATTATTATATAGAAAAAAGTCTATATAGAACATTTAAAGAAAACTATGCTACATCTGCTTTTGTAGTTTTAGTAAAAGATGCTCCAATGATTGATTTAGATAGTAAGAAAGAATTATATCAAAAATATAATTATAATAAAGATAAAAAAATAATAAAGAAAAAGAACTAATTACGAATTATTTAACAGGAATAAGAAATAATAATTGACTAAATAAATAATTTATTATAAAATAATATTGTAAGAAAGGAAGAGATACTATGAATAGACTTACTACTAATAAAATGTGTTGTCAAGATCTATTAAATGATAGGTCTATTTCCTTATGCTTACAAGATAAATAAAGTATACGAAGAGGACTTATCATAATAGATAAGTTCTTTTATATAATAAATAAAAATATAATAATTAGGAGGATTAAAATGAAATTATATAACACATTAACAAGACAAAAAGAAGAATTTATACCATATGAAGGTAATAAAGTAGGCTTCTATACATGTGGTCCAACAGTATATCATTTTGCTCATATAGGTAATATGCGTAATTATATAGGTCATGATATTTTAGATAAGACTTTAAGATATTTAGGTTACGATGTAAAAAGAGTAATGAATATTACTGATGTTGGACATTTAAAGAGTGACTCTGACTCCGGTGAAGATAAAATGATAGCTAGTGCTAAGAAAGAACATAAATCAGTTATGGATATAGCCAAGTTTTATACTGATGCTTTCTTTAAAGATTTTGATATGTTAAATTGTCGTAGACCAGATGTAGTAAGTCCTGCTACCGATAATATTGATGAATATATTAAAATAATATCCAAGTTACTAGAGGATGGTTATGCTTATGAAGCCGGAGGTAATGTTTACTTTGATGTAAGTAAATTAGAGGATTACTATAAATTAACTAACCATAAAGAAGATGATATGGTCGTGGGAGTTCGTGAAGGAGTAGACTTTGATGATAATAAGAGAAATCAAGCGGACTTTGCCTTATGGTTTACTAAGAGTAAGTTTGAAGATCAAGATTTAAAATGGGATTCACCATTTGGAGTAGGTTATCCCGGTTGGCATATAGAATGTACCGGAATTAGTTTAAAATATCTTGGTGAACATCTTGATATTCATGGTGGAGGAGTAGATAATATCTTCCCACATCATACTAATGAAATAGCCCAAAGTGAAGCATATCTAGGACATAAATGGTGTAATTATTGGTTCCATAATGAACATCTTATGGATGAATCAGGTAAAATGAGTAAGAGTAAAGGAGCAGTTTTATCAGTAAGTGTTTTAAAAGAAAATGGTTATAATCCATTAGCTTTTAGATTTATGTGTTTATTAAGTCATTATCGTAAACAATTAGTCTTCTCATATCCTGTTTTAGAACAAGTACAAAATCAATACAATAAATTAATAAATAAGATATCTTTAATTAAAGAAGAAGGTAGTCTCCAAGAAGATAAAGTAAAAGAATATCAAGATAGATTTAAAGCAGAATTATCTAATGACTTAAATACCGCTAATAGTATAACAATACTATATGATTTAATAAAAGATGATACCGTAAATGGTACTACAAAAAGATATTTAATTGAAGACTTTGATAAAATATTAAGCCTTGACTTAATTAAAGAAGATAATAATATAGATTCAGAACTAGAAAAATATATTCAAGATAAAATAGAAGAAAGAAAAATAGCTAAACAAAATAAAGATTATGCTTTATCAGATGCTATTAGAGATGAACTATTAACTAAAGGTATAGAATTAATTGATACAAGAGAAGGAACTACTTATAAAATTAATAAATAAGAGTTCTTTCTTTTTTGCCTATGAAGCCTTATAACATAAGTCTTCATTAGGAATCATAGAGCCTAAGTATAGTCTCTATGATTAAAACTATGTAAAAAATATCAAAAGTATGATATACTATAAGAGTAGTGTAGGTGATAAGAATGGAATTATTAAGGGTAGTAGATAAACTAGGAAATGATACTAATGAAATAATAGAAAGAGAAGAATTACATAATAGAGGTAAATTACATAATGAAGTAACTATATATATCATAAATGATAAAGGAGAAGTATTACTTCAAAGAAGAAGTAAGAATCGAAGATTTTGTCCCAATAAATTAGGAGTAATCGCAGGCCATCAATCATATCGTGAAGATATATTAACATGTGCTGTAAGAGAAACTAAAGAAGAAGTAGGATTAAAAATAAAAAAAGAAGACCTTCATCCACTTTGTGATAAGTATTTAGTCGAGGAAAAATATAACAATCATTATATGTATCCATATTATGTAATATGTAATCAAAAGGCTGAAGACTTTACAATTCAAAAGGAAGAATTAAGTTTTGTAAGATGGTATAAAATAGAAGAAGTAATAAGATTAATTGAAGTAGGTTCTAAAGAAATAGTCTTTAAAAAGGATGAAATAAGATTATTTAAAAAATTACTAGAAGTAACAAAGAAAGACGAAAAAGAATCATTCTTCTTAAAAATAAAAAAATTACTCGAAGTCAATTAAATAGTTTACATAAAAACCCATAACTAAAGGAGAAAATAATATTTCTTCTTTTATTTTTCACTAAATTATGATAGAATTAAATTATAAGGTAGGTAGAAATATGAAACTAAATGAAAAAAGAATTGTAAATGATATAAGATTATTAGCATTAGATATGATAAATGCAGCAGGATCTGGTCATCCAGGAATAGCTCTAGATGCTGCTCCAACACTATATACACTATTTGCATATCACCTAAAATTTGATTTAGAAAGAAAAGCATGGTGTAATAGAGATAGATTTGTATTAAGTGCAGGCCATGGTTCAGCTTTATTATATAGTACATTATATTATCTATTAGATGAATTTAATCTAGAAGAATTAAAAAACTTTCGTAAAATAAATTCTCAGTGTACTGGTCATCCTGAATATAATTTAAACAATCGTATTGAAGTAACAACAGGTCCATTAGGAGAAGGCTTTGCAACATCAGTAGGATTAGCTATTGGTGAAAAATATTTAGAAAGCACCTTTAATAAAAAGAAAAACATTGTCTTTGACTATAAGATATATACCTTAGTATCTGATGGTGACCTAATGGAAGGAATATCTTATGAAGCAGCTTCCCTAGCGGGCAATCTAGGATTAGATAATTTAATTGTTCTATATGACTCCAATGGAGTAACTGCTGATGGTGATTTAGATAAAGCCATGTATGAAAATATTCCTGATAGATTTGCTTCAATGAACTGGGAAGTAATTAAAGTAAAAGATGGCGAAAATATTGGTGAAATATCTAATGCTATCGAAAAAGCCAAAAAGAGTAAGAAACCAGTATTAATAGAAATAAAAACAACACTAGGTATATATTCTAAGTATGAAGGAACTAATCGTATTCATTCTAATCTTGATAAAGAAGACTTAGAAGAAATAAGAACAAAATTAAAAGGTGGACCAGCCTTTACCTATAGTGAAAATGACAGAAATAATGCTATGAAGTTTATTAAAGATGGAACTGAAGATTATTATCGCAATTGGTATTCTGAATATGAAATGTATATAGCTAATGCTACTGATAGTGAAAGAGATAAAATAAATTTAGTAATAGAAAATGAAAAAATATCTCTTGATATAGCAGCAGTTATTGATACTAGTAAGATATTTGAAGATAAAGCAATGCGTGATATAAATTATCAAATAATGAATGTTATTAGTACCTTTATACCAAACTTTATGGGAGGTTCAGCTGATTTATTCTGTAGTACTAAGACATATCTAAAAGGAAAGAATGAGTTTTCAGTAGATGATTATTCTGGTCGTAATATTAACTTTGGTGTTAGAGAGAATCTTATGGGAGCGGTCTTAAATGGTTTAGCCTTAACTAATATTCGTAGTTATGGAAGTACATTCTTAGCCTTTTCTGATTATATGAAACCATCTATTAGAATGAGTGCCATGATGAACTTACCAGTAACCTATATCTTTACTCATGACAGTGTTAGAGTAGGAGAGGATGGACCAACTCACGAGCCAGTAGAACAACTAGGAGCCTTAAGAAGTATACCTAATTTATCAGTATATAGACCTGCTGATTATAAAGAACTAATGGGTTCTTGGACAAATATTCTAAGAGAAGGTAAACCATCAGCCTTAATATTACCTCGTGGTCATAACAACACAATGAAATACACTAATCCAAACAAAGTAGCACGTGGAGGTTACGTAATTAGCGAAGTAAGAACAAGATTAGATTTAGTAATAATAGCAACAGGTAGTGAAGTAGAATTAGCGGTTAATATAAAAGAAGAATTACTAAAGAATTATATTGAAGCCAGAGTAGTATCAATGCCCAATATGAATTTATTCCTAAAACAAGACAAAGATTATCAGGAGCAGGTCTTACCAACAGGATATCGTCGTATGGTCATCGAATTATCTAATGACGCCAATTGGTATCGCTTTATCTCATCTGATGAAGATTTTGTTAACATACCAACCTTTGGTAAGAGTGGTAGTGAAAAAGAAGTATTAAATTTCTTTGAATTAGATATGACTGATTTAGTAATAAAAATAAAGAATAATTTATAATTCGACAAAATAAATAAATATAGTATGATATTTTATTTATGGTGATATAAATGAGAACATACTATATTTTTAATGTTAATAAATATTATAGTTATATGTATAAAGATAAACCTTTTAAGATGTATAAAATATTTGAGGAAATATATTATTCTAGAGATTATAATAGTATTAAAGCCTATCATGTATTAGAAGAAATAGCAAATCCTTTTAATAAGATAATGTTAAATGAATATATTTATAATGAATATAAATATAAATATGGATATAAGAGAAAAGATAATATTCATTATTTAAATACAACTGATAAGAGTATTTTAAGAATAAATAATTATAATATTAAGATAGAAACAGAAAATAACTATAGTATTTTCTTTAATGATATAAATAATTATAATAATAATTTATTTGTCTGTGATTTTAAAAATATGGATTATTTTTGGCTATCTAAATTAAATTCTTTACAAAATAATAATTTAATAGTACAATAACTATAGAGAGGAGAGAATAATATGCTTTGGGATATATTATATATAGTAATAGGTTTAGTAGTAGGATTAGTTATTGGTTTTCTAGTAGCTAGAAAATTAATGAAAAAAGAATTAAAAAAGAATCCTCCTATTAATGAGCAAATGATTAAGACTATGATGAGTCAGATGGGAAGGACACCATCTCAAAAACAAGTAAATCAAATGATGAAACAAATGAATAAGTTTATGTAAATTTATTCTTTTTTTGCCACTTCAACCATAAACAAGTTTATGTTTTACGCGGTATGATAGAGCCTATATAATAGTCTCTATCATAAAAAAATTATATAAAATATTACCAAGATATTCTAACTATAAAGATACTAGTTATCTTTCTTTTTATTTGGAATTATCTAAGTTAGAAAGTATTTCACCATGAATATAATATCTTATAGTTATTCATTACTAGACTATAGAATAGGCTAGTAATGACATGAAATGACTTAGGCATTTCATGAAAGGTATAAAAATTTAAATTAAACATATAAAAATACTTGAAAAACTACTAATAATTTGGTATTATTATAATAGTAAGGAATGGTAAATATGAAAGAAAATAATAGTAATAAGATAAATAAGTTTTTATTAGTAACAACCGTTCTAAGTATGATAATTCTTTTAATAGGAGGAACACTTTCTTATTTCACATTATCTACTATGAGTAAAATAGATGCCTTAGCAGTCAAATCAGGAAAAGTCGTACTAGGATTAGGAGTTTCACCATTATATACTGGACATGAATTAATTCCATTAAAAGACGAATACATAACTAGAGCTTATAATCAACGTTGTAAAGATGACCTAGGTAGTGGAGCTTGCCTTGCATATGGATTAGAAGTATTCAACTATGAAGAAAAAACAGAAGTAGAAGGCACAATAGATTTCAATTTGGGAACCATCGAAAACTTAAGTTATATGGTATTAGATGAAGATGGAAATACATATGTAGATACAACCCATATAGATAAAGATAAACCATCAGGATTAACATTAGGAAATAAATTTTCTTTAGCAAAAGCAACAGATGGTATTTATCCATCAAAAAAATTCATATTATTAATATGGCTTACAGACAACAATAAAGAACAAGATGAAACAGATGCAGGAGAAGTATTTACTGCTGATGTAACATATAGAACTTCTGAAGGTGGAAGACTTACAGCTAGTGTTGATGGAAAAAAAGCAGCATCAGATAGTAATTCATCCATTGGCGTATAGGAGGTCAAAAAATGAAAAATAAAATATATATATCAGTAATGGCCGTCTTAATAATTAGTGCTCTAACATTCGGAGCAACATATGCCTATTATGTATCTCAAGATACCAAAACATTCACTGGAGAAATAGAAAAAGGTATAGTATCAACATTAAATTTAACTACTACAAAGTCTTCAACTAACTTAGTACCATTACAAGATAGTAAAATAAAAACAGCCATAACCAAAAGTAGTAATAAATGTATAGATAAAAATAATTATGAAGTATGTTCCCTATATACAATAACATTAACAAATACCAATGCTTCAGAAAATCTATATGGTTATGTCAAAACAAATACCACTACTTATACTACAACTAATTTAAAGTATCAAATATTTGATTCAAGTTATAATGCTATAACAGATGTCATGACCATATCAAAGACTGCTAATGATTTAGTATATTTCAAAAAAGGAACTACCCAAGTATCTATAACAAGTACAGGAACAAAAACATACTATTTAGCAATATGGCTATCTGATACTAATAGTGATCAGTCGTCAGACTATTCCAAAACATTTAATGGAGCTATAGGTTTTGAATTAGTAGGATCGCCATCAGATAAACTACAAGCAACATTATCATAAATATATAAAATAAACATATACTGTAACAAAAAACAGTTGACAGTATATTTTTTTTGTGATAAAATACATAAAGAAAGCGAGGGATAAATATGGCAGTTAAAATTAGATTAAAAAGAATGGGAGCAAAGAAAGCACCTTTCTACCGTGTAATAGTAGCAGACTCTAGAAGTCCAAGAGATGGAAGATTTATCGATACAATCGGTACTTATAATCCATTAACAACACCAGCAGAAATTAAATTAAATGAAGAATCTGCAATTAAATGGCTTAACAATGGTGCAATACCTACTGATACAGTTAAAAATTTATTTAGTAAAGCAGGAATTATGGAAAAATACCATAATTTAAAGCAAGGTAAATAATGAATAATTTAGTAGAACTTACAGAGTTAATAATAAAAAAACTAGTAAAAGATTCCGAATCAGTATCAGTAAAAGAATTTGAGTCCGATGAAGATAACACCATTCTAATTGAAGTAATGGTATCATCAGAAGATATGCCAAAAGTAATAGGTCATGGTGGCAAGACAATAAATTCCATCAGAACTATAGTACAAGCAGCTTCATTCAATATGGACAATAAATTAGTTAAAATAAATGTTGACTCATACTAATAGAACCAAAGTGTTCTATTTTTTCTTTTACCTTGATTTTTTCTCTATAATATTTTATAATTAATATGGAGGCTAAATATGAGTAAAATAAAAAATATATATGCAAGAGAAATATTAGATTCCAGAGGCAATCCTACCGTAGAAGTAGAATTAACCCTAGAATCAGGAATAAAAGCAGTAGCATCAGTACCAAGTGGAGCATCTACTGGTAAGAATGAAGCATTAGAACTAAGGGATAATGATAAAAATAGATATCATGGTAAAGGTGTATTAAAAGCCATAAACAATGTTAATAATATTATAAAACCATTATTAATAGGAAAAGATTCATTAAATCAAGAAGAAATAGATAGAATCATGTTAGAAAAAGATGGAACTGAAAATAAAGAAGTACTAGGAGCTAATGCCATATTAGGAGTTTCACTAGCTAATCTAAAAGCTGCTGCTAAATATAAAGGTTTAGAATTATATGAATACTTAGGAAAAGAATACAGTATGCCAAAATGTATGATGAATATCTTAAATGGCGGAGTTCATGCTAGTAATAATCTAGACTTCCAAGAATTTATGATAGTACCAAATAAAGAAGAATACCATGAAAACTTAAGAATGGGTTCGGAAGTATTTAATACTTTAAAAAATGTCCTAAAAGAAAGAAATTTATTATGTGGAGTAGGAGACGAAGGCGGTTTCGCCCCTCAAATAAATGATGCCAAAGAAGCCTTAGAGTTAATAAAAGAAGCCATAACAAAAAGCGGTTATGAATTAGGAAAAGATATAAATATTGCTCTCGATGTAGCAGCATCAGAATTCTATAATGAAGAAGAAGATATCTATTTACTAGAAGGAGTAAAATATACCAAAGAAGAATTAGTATCCTACTATCAGTCACTAGTAGATAAATATCATATCATCTCTATTGAAGATGGAATGGCTGAAGAAGATTATGAAGGATGGAAACTATTAACAAGTAAATTATCTAATATCCAATTAGTCGGAGATGATTTATTTGTAACCAATAAAAAACTACTTCAAAAAGGAATAGATATGCATATAGCTAATGCCATCTTAATAAAACTAAATCAAATAGGAACTGTAACAGAAACCCTAGAAACCATAAAACTCGCTAGAGATAACAATTATAAAACAATAATATCTCATCGTAGCGGTGAAACAGAAGATAATTATATATCTGACTTTGCTGTAGGCCTAAACTTAGGTCAAATAAAAACAGGTTCAATGTCCCGTGGTGAAAGATTATCCAAATATAATAGATTACTTAGAATAGAGGAGCAAATCAAATGAAAAAATTAGTAGTATTAATAATACCAATCTTATTATTAACAGCTTGTACAAGTAATGAAGAAGATAAAATATCCTATCTAGAATATAAAAATGAATTAGAAAAACAAGAAAAATTTAGTCCAGAAGATGAATTAGATTTTAATGTCTATTTCAATATCTCTAAAGAAGGAGAAGAAATAACTAACTATAGTATATTAATAAATAATCCCAAAGTAAATATGCATAAAGTAAAAGCATTATTAATACATAATTATATCATAGATGAAGCCTATCCATCTATAGGTATAATGGATGAACCAGTAGAATTATTAAAAGATAACAATAATAAAATAGAATTAAAAGGAAAAATTCAAACAAGTGAAGATATAAGTAATGTAAAATATAAATTATATATCGAATATACTACTGATGATGGAAAAGAAAATAAAATCTATTATGATGTAAAAAGAGGATAAATTATGACAAAAAGTATATAAAGAATATTATATACTTTTTTTGGTGATTAAAATGAAAGTTAAAGTAATAGATGAAGAACATGAAAAAGATCTAGAAAATAGTATAAACACCTTTATCAAAGAAAATACTATTGATATCATTGATATCAAACTATCAAGTTCATGTAGTATCTATGGTGAAGAACAAATATATTGCTTTACAGCCCTAATAATGTATACCGAAGTCAAAGAAGAATAACTTCTATATAATAAATATGGTTGATATCTTAACTTAAGACCTAAGGCTTAGAGTGACCCAAAAGAAATGTCAAATATTAAATATTTTACTTTATATAAAATAATATTTGTGATATTATATATATAGGGTGTAAATATGAGAACAAAAAAAATATTTTTAAACATGATATGTGATATATTACCATATCTCTTAATCGGAGTAGTAGGAATTATCAAAATGGATGTATTAATAAAATACATCGGAGATGTCGGTAATGGCTACTACCAAACAATAAATCAAATAATATCTTATGTCTTTTTAGCACAAGCAGGCTTTTCTGATGCCGTAATATATAGTTTATATAAACCATTTGCTGAAAAAAATAAAGATGACATAAATGCCATTTATGGCGGAGCCAGAAAAGTATTTAAAATAATAGGCTTTATCATACTAGGAATAATCTTCTTAGTAACATTAGGACTACACTTATTCTATAACTTTGAAGAAGGTTATAAAGTATCAGCTTTAATATGTTTCTTTATCATATCAACATCATATCTAATATCATACTTTGGTAAAGGACAAACATATATGGCCGTATTAAGTGCAGCTCAAGAAAAATATGTATATTCTCTAATATTTAATGGAGTAAAATTACTTTGTGATATCCTAATAGTAGTAGTAACTATCAAATTTAAAACACTAGAATCAATAGCAATAGTAATATTAGCTATGAAAATACTAGAAGAAATAATAAATAGAATAGTAGTCAAAAAGAAATATCCAGAACTACATGAAATAGCACGAAAAGATACCTCAATGGTAAAAATGACCAAAGACTTAGCTTGGACCCAATTAGGATATCTAATACTAAATAATGTTGACGCCTTATTACTAATGGGCTTCAATGGCCCTGTAATGGTTAGTATCTATACAACCTATAATTATATATTAAGATTCCTAACCGAAATAGCATCTCGTGTCGAACTATCTAGTGTCTATTCCTTTGGCAATGTCTTTGCCAAAAAAGAAGAAAAAAGAGTATACCCTTTATTTAAAGAATATATGATGATGTTTATACTAATAGCCTTTAGTATGTGCTTAACATTCATGATTGGAATAAGAGGCTTCGTATCCGTATGGGTAGGTAAAGAAAACTATATCTTAGACTATATAACTGTAGTATTATTTACTAGTACATCATTTTTAAATATCTTATATTTCCCATTAGTAGCTCTAATAAATGCTGATGGCTTATTCAAAGATAACAAAAAACATATCTTTATCTGTGCCTCAGTAAATCTAATATTATCCATAATATTAATAAATTACTTAGGCATAAATGGAATATTACTAGGTACAGGAGTAGCCTTCTTAGTAAATATAGCCTTAAAATCAAATCTAATATCTAAAAAGATAACTAAAGAAATAAAACTATCAAATATCTTAAAATATTATATAATAACAATCATACTATTCATAGTACTATCAGTAGCCTTAAAACCAATAGAAAATTACTTCCTACTAACAGCAGGTGGTTTCATAACAACAATACTAAAACTAGGAATAATATTTATCATCATAACATTATTAACATCCCTTATCTTATATGTAGTTAGTAACGATGCCAAAAATCTATTCAGAAGATTACTAAATCTAATAAAAAGAAAACTAAAAAAATAGAGAATTACTTTTTCTCTATTTTTTCTTTTCTATATTCTTCTAGTCTCTTAATAATATTAATCTTATATTTAGGATATGCTTTAAATATTCTTCTATTAAGAAATTTACTCTCAATCTTTTCTTTAATTTTTTCTTTAATCTCTTCCGTACTATCCTTATCAATCTTTGATAAACTATTCTTAAGTTTAAATGAAGCATACATTGAAAAAATAAAGTCAATAGTAAAGATAATCAACAAAATCAAACTAATAATATTTAAAGTATTAGTATTAATCTTAAGTAATAAACCTTCAAAGAAAGGATTAGCAAAATAAACTAAGAAAGTACCAAGTACTCCAAAGAAGAAAGCATTATTAAGACAAACTCTTCCATTAATGTTAAACTTTCTATTAGAATAATCCCACCATCTAGCCTTAAATATCTTTTCCATAAAATAACTAACCATATATTCAATAAAAGAACATACTATTACCGCTAGTAAAAAGACTGTTAAAGGATTATCTTTATAATGATTTAAATAAAGAATCATTATAATACTAGAATATCCATATATAGGACAATAAGGCCCTAACATAAATCCTCTATTAACAAATTTCTTATACTTAGGAAAAGTAACACATACCTCCATAGCCCATCCAATAAAAGAATATATTAAAAATAATATAAAATAAAAATAAAACTTATCCATATCTACCTCACTTAACAAGTATATCAAAAAAAGAACTTTATGTAAATACCTTGAAAAAAATAATATATTATTATATAATGAATGAGAAGAAGGTGTAATAATGAAAAGAATATTAACAGGTTTGCAACCAAGTGGCGAATTAACATTAGGTAGTTTAATAGGTAGTATATCACAAATGGTAAAATACCAAGATGAATACGAATCATTTATGTTTGTTCCTGATATGCATGCCATAACAGTAAAACAAGATCCTAAATTATTAAAAGAAAGAATAATAAAAAATGTAGCGTTATATATAGCTTGTGGTCTAGATCCTAAAAAGAATACCATTTATATACAATCAGAAAATCTATATCACACTAATTTATCATGGGTATTAGAATGCCATACTTATATAGGAGAAGCATCTCGTATGACCCAGTTCAAAGACAAATCAAAAAAACAAGAAAACGTAACTGTAGGTTTATTTACATATCCCATTCTAATGGCTTCAGATATCTTATTATATGACGCTGATTATGTACCGGTAGGTATTGATCAAAAACAACATGTAGAACTTGCCCGTAACATAGCTGAAAGATTCAATAAAACATATGGAGATACTTTCAAAATACCATCACCATTAATACCAGAAGTAGGAGCCAAAATAATGGACTTATCTGATCCTACTAAAAAAATGAGTAAGAGTGATATCTCCGGAAAAGGAGTAATCTATTTATTAGATGATGAAAAAGTATTACGTAAAAAAATAATGTCCGCTGTTACAGATAGTGAAAACAAAGTATACTATGATCCAGAAAACAAACCTGGAATATCTAACTTACTTACTATCTATTCTTCATTAAAGAAAATATCAATTGAAGAAACATCTGAACACTTCAAAGACTATAACTATGGTAATCTAAAAAAAGAAGTCGCCGATGTAGTTGTAGAATCATTAACAGAAATTCAAAATAAATATCATGAAATAATGAATAGTAATCAAATAAATGAAATATTAGATAGTGGTAGAGATAAAACAATGCAAATAGCCAAAGAAAAAACATACGAAGTATTTAAAAAAGTAGGCTTTGGAAGATACTAAAAGAATAGGAAATCCTATTCTTTTTCAATATATATATCTTTATTAATCTTAATATTATAATTACCCAATTTATCAAGAATATCACTAGTAACAAGAACATTATAAATAATATTATCTTCAAAAACTTTACTAATAATATGACTATCTCTAAGTATATAATCAATATCCTTAATATCACTATAACCAAAAGTAATCATAATATCATACCCCTTAACCAAAGTAATAATATTATTATCTCTAATAACTTCTCTCGCTACTTTACCATAAGCCCTAGTAAGAGGACCAACACCTAACTTAACACCACCAAAATACCTAACTACAATAATTAAAGTATAATTTAAATTATTCCCAGTAATCTGATTAAGAATAGGAGCTCCTGCTGTCCTAGAAGGTTCTCCATCATCCGAAGACTTAATATCATTATCAATAACATATCCATAACAATAATGAGTAGCATTAGGATACTCTTTTTTAATTTTATCTATATAATCATTAACTTCATTCTTAGAATAAACTCTAAAAATAAAAGATATAAATTTAGAATACTTAATAATCTCTTCATATTTATCATTATCTTTAATACTAAGCATAACATCACCATCATCATTGTATCAAACTTTCATCATAAAATCTAGTAGTATTTCTTAATTTTATTCTTCTCCTATTGACTAAGTAAAAAATAATGACTATAATAAATAATTAACAAAATGAAGAAGGAAAGGAGTAATTTGAAAAAGTTAATATTAATATTATTAGGTATATCTCTCTTACTAGGAGGAACTATTTTTATCATATATAAAAATAATAAAAATACCAAAGAAGAAGTAGTAGATATATTTAAAGAAGAAAAAGAAGAAGTAAAAGAAGATAAAAAAGAAGCCAAAACAACTAAAGTAATCGTTGACATAAAAGGAATGGTAGTAAATCCTGGTGTCTATGAAGTAGATAGTACTTCAAGAGTAAATGATGTCATATCACTAGCTGGAGGTCTTCTAGAAGGCGCAGACACTTCAAAAATAAATCTAGCCAAAGTAGTTGAAGATGAAATGACTATCATAATTTATTCAACTGAAGAAGTACTAGAAAAATTCAGAGAAGAAAACTGTGTCTGTGAAAAATGTGATATTACTAATGATGCCTGTATTAGTAGTACCACTACCGATAATCAGTTAATAAACATTAATACTGCTGATGAAAAAGAATTACAAAATATAAATGGAGTAGGAGAAGCAAAAGCAAAATCAATAATCGAATATCGTGAAGAAAATGGTTTATTTACCACTATTGAAGATATAAAGAATGTTCCCGGAATAGGAGACTCTCTTTTTGAAAAGATTAAGGCATATATTACAGTCTAAACATCTAATAAAAATAATAACCATTATAATCTTTATAATAACATTATTATATACAAACTACTATCCCTTTAAATCAAAGTATACAAAAGATGATAAAGAATTTATTGGTATAGTAACCAAATACGAAGTCAAAGAAGATAAAATAACTATAGAAATAAAAGCTAAAGAAAAACTATTAATAACATATAAATACCAAGATAAAGAATTTAATAATCTATCATATGGAGATAAAATAAAAGTAAAAGGAACATTAATAACCCCTAGTAAAAATACCAATCAAAATACTTTCAATTATCAAAAATATCTCTATTATAAAAAAATATACTATCTAGTCGAAGCTACTAGTATCAATAAAATAGCTAACAATCATAATTATCTATATACTATCAAAAATACCCTTTATCAAAAAATAAATAAACTAAAATCATCAAACTATATAAAAACATTACTATTCTGTGATAATACCTTATCAAAAGAAATAAAAGAAAGTTATCGCATTAATGGTATATCTCATTTATTTTCCGTATCAGGAATGCATATAAATTTCTTTGTAAGTATTATCTATCTTTATCTAAATAAAATAACTTACAATAAAAGAATAAAATATCTAATCACTAATATCTTTATAATCACATATCTAATACTCTCTCCCTCATCATCTCTTTTAAGAAGTGCTGTTATGAGTATCTTATATAGCATAAATTATTTATTAAAACTAAAAATAAAAAAAATAGATATTCTCCTTCTAACACTAGGAGTCTCTCTTCTAATAAATCCCTTTATAATTTATGATTTAGGTTATATCTATTCTTACACCATAACATTCTTCTTAGTATTATCTAGTAGTACTCTAAAAAAGAAAAACAAAATAAATAAAATAATCTATATATCACTTTTATCATTCTTAGTATCAATACCTATAACCATATATAATAGTTATGAAATAAATATAATAAGTATCTTACTAAACATTATCTTAGTCCCAATAATAAGTATAATAATATTACCCCTAACAATATTAACATATATATTTCCTATATTAGATAGTATCTTATATTTATTTGCTAATACTCTAGAAACAATATCATTATTCATATCAAAAATAAATATAACCAAAATAATATTTCCTAAACCAAGTCTATTAATAATAGTATTATATTATATAATATTCCTACTATCATATCAAAATAAAAAATACTTCTATCTAAATATTATCTTACTCATAATAATCTATATATCTCCCTATCTAAATAGTAATTTTGAAGTAGTAATGTTCGAAGTAGGAGAAGCAGATTGTCATCTCATAAAATATCCCTATAACAAAAATACCATCTTAATAGATACTGGTAAAAATGAATATAAGATAAAAAATGAAGTAATACCATATCTCAAAAGTATAGGTATTAAAAAAATAGATTATTTAATAATAACTCATGGCGATGAAGATCATATAGGAGGCTCTATTACTTTAATAAATAATTTCCAAGTAAAGAATGTCATACTAAATAAAGGAACATTTACTGACATAGAAAAAGAATTAATAAAAAATCTAAATAAAAAGAAAATACCATATCAAATAAATATAAACAAAATAAACCTAAGTAATCATACCATATATCTATTAAATAATACAAAATATAATAATGAAAATGATAATAGTATCATAACATACTTTACATATCAAAAATACAAATTCCTTTACATGGGTGATGCCTCTATAAATACTGAAGATAATCTTCTAGAAAATTATAATCTAAATAATATTTCCATATTAAAAGTAGGCCATCACGGTTCTAATACATCTTCAAGTAAAGACTTCATATCACAAATAAATCCCAGTATATCTCTAATCTCAGTAGGAAAAAATAATATCTATCACCATCCTAATAAAGAAGTAATAAATAACTTATCCAAAAGTAGAATCTATCGTACTGATATTAACAACATGGTAAAACTAACAATAAATAGTAAAGGAATATTAAAGGTGACTACTATTACATAAAAAGTTGCGCCACTGGCGCAATAATTGCTATGGTAACTATACCAAAAAGGGTCTACAATGTCGGCCCAATTGACTTGGTGACATTATTGTAAATTGCTATCACTAAAAAAATATAAGGAGGTTTAATGAAAAATAACTATTACAATGAAATAAAAAAAGAACTTTTAAACAATGAAATATATATAAAAGTAAAAGATTATTCAAAAAACAGAAATGAACTTAGTACCTATTACAATGTAGGTAAATTATTAATTGAAGCCCAAGGTGGTGAAGATAGAGCTAAGTATGGAGATGGATTAATAAAAGAATATTCATTAAAATTATCTAAAGAAATTGGAAAAAAATATAATATTACCACATTAAAAAGAATGCGACAATTTTATCTTATAATTGTAAAAGGTGCCACACTGTGGCACCAATTAAGCTGGAGTCATTATAGAGAGTTATTACCAATCAGTAATATAAATGAAATTAATTATTATATCAGCGAAATTGAAAAAAATAACCTAAGTGTAAGACAGTTAAGAGAAAGAATAAGAAACAAAGAATATCAAAGATTAGATGATAAAACTAAACTAAAACTAATTAATAAAGAAGAGATAGATATTAAAGATAATATTAAAAATCCAATCATTATAAAAAATAAATTAGATATTGATAAAGAAATAGTAAGTGAAAAAATACTTCAAAGACTAATACTTGAAGATATACCATCATTTCTAGAAGAATTAGGTACTGGTTATTCATTTATAAAAAACGAATACAAAATAAAAATAGGAGAGAGATATAACTATATAGACCTTTTGCTATTTAATATCGAATACAATTGTTATGTAGTAGTAGAACTAAAAGTAACAGAACTAAAAAAAGAACATATAGGTCAAATACAAATATATATGAATTATATAGATAATAGTTTAAGAAAAATAACTCAAGATAAAACAATAGGTTTAATAATATGTAAAAAAGATAACAAATACGTAATAGAATACTCAAGCGATAAAAGAATATTAACTAGAGAATATATATTGAGTTAGGAGAAATAAATGAAATATTATAATGAAATAAAGAATAAACTAATAGATAATGAAGTATATAAAAAAGTAAAAGACTATTCTAAAAATAGAAATGATCTTAGTACTTATTATGAAGTAGGTAAATTACTTTATGAAGCAGGAAATAAATATGGAGAAGGAATTATTAAAAAATATTCAGAAAGATTAGTTATAGAAGTAGGAAAGAAGTATAATAAAAGGACACTTTTTCGTATGAGACAATTTTATAATATGATTGAAATACAAAAAGTGTCGCCAGTGGCGACACAATTGACATGGAGTCATTATTGTGAATTATTACCATTAAAAGATATTAATGAGATAAATTATTATGTCAAAATAACAATAGAACAATGCCAGAAAATTTATCAACTCCAGAAAAAAGTTTAAAAGAATTAGAAAAAGAGAAAAAAAGATTCAAATAAGCTATTTCAAGATAAAAATTCATTATGATTGTGATATAATAATTACAGGATGTGGTTATATGTCAAAGGAATCAAAATTATATTTATTTAGAGATAGAAAAGATTATATAAAGAAAATGACTAATGATGATGTAATAAATGTTATTGGTACAAAAGGTTCCGGTAAAACAACAAGTACACTGAAATATATTAATGATGATAATTATATTGTTATTAATTGTGATAGATTATATGAAATGCCAACTGATAAAGTTGTTGAGGATAAATATTTAACTGAAATAAAAGATTTTTTAAAAAATAAATATGGAAAAATATGTGAGGGTGAAGAGTTTATAAATTGCTATAATGACATATTAGATTTTATCAAAAGTAAAAAGAAAAAAGCATTAATTGAAGGTAATGTAATCTATGATATTAAACCAATAACATTATTAAAAGGTACTGTAATTGTTAAAAGAACTGGAATAATAAAATGCTTTGTACGAGCGGTGAAGAGAGATTATCCAATTAAATATTTCATGAATCAAGAAATTGAAAAGCATGGTAAAATATTAGGAAGATTCTATAGACTTAAAGATATAATAAAAAGAAGAAAAAACATTTTTAAAATTTATCATGAAATTGAAAATATAATTGATGACTTAGAAACATATAAAAATGATTAACTGTAATTATTGATTTAATTGCAGTTTTTTCTTTATATAAATTCGTATGCATAAACGTATGTCATCACGTGGCGATGAAGATCATATAGGAGGCTATATTACTTTAATAAATAATTTTAAAGTAAAAAAAGTCATATTTAACTGTGGTGAGTTTAACGATTTAGAAAAAGAATTAATTAAATTATTAGACAAAAAGAAAATTAAATATTATTAATGTATTAAAGAACTAAATATAGATAATAGTTTAAGAAAAATAGCTCAAGATAAAACAATAGGTTTAATAATATGTAAAAAAGATAACAAATACGTAATAGAATACTCAAGCGATAAAAGAATATTATCAAGAGAATATGAATTGATATAAAAAAGCATCCAATTTATTAGAAAAAATTTATTAAAAGAATGTTGACAAACAACATCAAAAAATGTATATTGTAATAAAAGGAGAAAATAAAAATGAAAGAAAAAATTGATAATGAATTTAAACCAAGAACATGGCTACTTGGTATATTAATATTTATTGCTCTTGTAATAGTAGTTATATTAATTAATAAAATAGTTCTTGTTAGTAAAGAAAGAAAGGAAAATTCTAAAAGTTTATTTGACATATTTGATAAAACATATAATGATATAGAAGATTCTAAAACAAAAGTCGATGAAGAATATCAAAAACAACTAGAAAAACATAATATTGATTCATTTAATAGTCCTCTTGAATTATATTCAGGTACTACAATAAGAAGTAATGTACCAAACAATATAGATAATATTATAAGTAGTAACAAGAAAAATAGTGACCATATAATTACTTTATGTTATCAAAATACTTGTACAGAAGATGAAAATGAAATGAGAACTATAAAAAAGAATTTTACTGAAAAAATTCCAACAAGTGATCCTAACTGGTTTGAAAAAACAACTCAATATTATGATATAATACTTGATTATGATGAAGCTGGTTATGTAAATAAGATTACTATAGAATGATAGAGGTGAGAACATGGAAAGTATAATATATATAGTTTTAACAGTTTTATTAATCGTTATTTTAGTAATAATTGCTAAGTATAATAAACTAGTTAAATTATTTAATAAAATGAAAAAAGCCAAATCAGATATTGAGATATGTCTAAATAAAAGATTTGATTTAATGCCTAACTTAGTAGAAACAGTAAAAGGTTATAGTAAGCATGAAAATGATACTTTAGAAAAAATTACAGCATTAAGAAGTGAATATAATAACAAGAATCATATGGATATAAAATCCGCTAATGAAATGAATAATGAACTTACCAAGTATTTAGCAGTAGTAGAAGCTTATCCAGAATTAAAAGCTGATACTGAGTATTTAAATCTACAAAGTGAATTAAGTATTGTTGAAGACCAATTAAAAGATGCTAGGGAAATATATAATCATGTTGCAAATAATTATAATACTGCTATTGAAGTAGTACCAAGTAACATAGTAGCGGCTATCTTTGGATTCAAAAAAGCTGAGTTATTTAAATTAGAAGACGCTAAAAAAGAAAACGTAGAAATAAAATTATAAACAAAATAAATTAACAAAATATAATTCAAAAAGGGATGATGAACTATTATCTCTTTTTCATGCATTAAAAAATATCCAAAAAGAGGAACAAAACTCAAACTACCAGCATATAGTATAATGTCATAAGAGAAATCTTATGTTTACATATAAGTAGTCCTCCTTAACCGGAGGCTATTTTAGTATATATAATTAACTACCATATAATAGATATGGCTGATATATTATTTTTAGATTACAAGCTAAAAATAACCTTCTAAGATTATAGCTTAGAGGAAAACATAAAATAAAAAAAACAAAAAATACTTGCATTTTATAAAAAGAATAGTTATAATGTCATAGAAAGGAAGCGTTATATGTCAAAAAAATTAGTAATCGTGGAGTCCCCACATAAAAGTAAAACAATAGAAAAATATTTAGGAAAAGATTTCAAAGTAGTATCTTCCGTAGGACACATCAGAGACCTATCAACATCAGGAAAATATGGCTTTGGAGTAGATATAGATAATAATTTTAAACCAGATTATAAAATAATTAAAGGAAAAGCAAAATTAGTAAAAGAATTAAAAAAAGATATCAAAGATGCAGACTTCGTATATCTAGCAACCGACCCCGATCGTGAAGGAGAAGCCATAAGTTGGCATCTATACGATACCTTAGGATTAAAAGAAGAAAACTATGATCGAATAGTCTTCAACGAAATAACCAAAAAAGCCGTTCTAGATTCATTTAATAAAGCTAGAAAAATAGATGATAATCTAGTAAAATCTCAAGAAACAAGAAGAATACTAGATCGTATCATAGGCTTTAGACTAAGTAAACTAATGCAGTCTAAAACAGGAGGCAAATCAGCAGGCCGTGTTCAATCAGTAGCCCTAAAGTTAATCGTTGATCGTGAAAGAGAAATAGAAGCCTTCATTCCTGAAGAATACTTTGAGATAGAAGCAAAATTTAATGACTTCGATGCCAAATTAGATACCTATAATCATAAAAAAATAGAAATCAAAAAAGAATCTGAAGCCAAAGAAATACTAAGTAAACTATCAAATGCCTTCAAAATAGAAAGTATTGATAAAAAAGAAAAAGCTAAGAAAAGCAAATTTCCTTTTACTACAAGTACACTAGAACAAGAGGCTTCAACCAAACTAGGCTTTACCTCTAAGAAAACCATGATGATAGCCCAAAAACTATATGAAGGAATAAATCTAAAAGATGGAGCAGAAGGATTAATATCTTATATGAGAACAGATTCCGTAAGATTATCTGATGAGTTTATTAAAGATACTTATGGTTATATCAAAGATAATTATGGAAGTGAGTATGTAGGTTATGTAAAAAAGAGTAATAAAACTGAGAATGTTCAAGATGCCCATGAAGCCATAAGACCTACTAATATAAATAATAATCCAGAAAAAATAAAAGAATATCTAACTAATGATGAATATAAATTATATAGTCTAATATATTATAGAGCCCTAGCATCCCTAATGAAAGATGCCAAAGTAGAAGCAACTACTGTTATATTAGATAATAATAATTATCAGTTCAAAGTAAATGGACAAATCCTAATCTTTGATGGATACTTAAAAGTATATAGTAAATATGAAGATAGTGAAGATAAAGTATTACCAGACTTCTCAAACTATAAAAGTAATGTATTAGTAGCTAACACTATAGAATATACATCACATACAACAAAACCACCTGCTAGATATACCGAAAGTAAACTAATAAAAGAAATGGAAGAATTAGGAATAGGCCGTCCATCAACATATGCTAAAACAATTGATACCATTGAAGAAAGAGGTTATGTAAAAGTTATTGATAAAAAATTTATTCCTACTGAAGTAGGTATTGAAACAACCGATAAATTACAAGAATTCTTTAAAGATATCATTAATGTAGAATATACTAAGAATATGGAAGATAATTTAGATAAAATAGCAGAGGGTAACATGGAGTGGAATAAATTACTAAGTATCTTCTATCAAGAATTTGAACCAAAAGTAGAAGTCGCTTTCAAGAATATGGAAAAGAAAGCCCCAGAAGAAACAGGAGAATTATGTCCTAATTGTGGTAGTCCATTAGTAATAAAACAAAGTAAGTATGGAAAGTTTACTGCTTGTTCAAATTATCCAACTTGTAAATATATTAAAAGTAATAAAGAAGAAAAAGAAGTAAAAGAAATTATATCTTGTCCAAAATGTGATGGTAAAATATTAGAAAAGAAAACCAAAAGAGGAAAAATCTTTTATGGATGTTCTAATTATCCAAAATGTGATTTTGCTAGTTGGGATAAACCAATTGAAGAAAAGTGTCCTAATTGTAATGGAACATTAACTGAGAAAAAAGATAAGATAAAATGTATGAATTGTGATTATGAGAGAACTAATTAATTTAGTTCTTTTCTTTTGCCACTTCAACTTTAAGTAAACTTAAATTTTCCGTGGTATTTTTGAGTCTACGTCTCAAAAATAAGAGTTATGTTGTAAGTAGTGAAATAAATTACAAAATTTTTCAAAATCAAAAAATGTAAATAATTAGCAATTATGTGATATAATATATATACAGATGGGTTACTTGTGAAGGAATAACGATGTGTTGGCAATGCCAGTAAGCATACTTTGTATGTGAGCATTCATCTCGCCTAGGGTACCCATCATTTTTAATTACCATTTTGATGAATTAAAAAAGATAATATTAAACAATAAATAAAAATATAAAGTACTTTGAACAAAAGTATTTTTTCTTTTACATATTAAAATAAAATAATAAATTATAGTTAGTTAACAAAAAATACTTTTAAAATATTGCCAATTAGTAAATAATAATATATAATTATATAGGAAATAGGGTGATAAAATGAAGAAAGTATTATTATGTATTATGGATGGTGTAGGATTAACAAAAAATAAAAAATATAATGCCGTATATAATGCCAAAACACCAGTATTAGATAAATTATGGGATAAATATCCTCATAGTCAATTAGAAGCATCAGGTACCCTGGTAGGTTTACCAAGAGGACAAATGGGAAATTCAGAAGTAGGCCATACCAATATAGGAGCAGGTCGTTTAGTATATCAATCATTAGAACTAATAAATAGTAAAATAAAAGATAAAAGTTTTTATAAAAATGAAGAATTATTAAAAGTAATAAATCATGTCAAAGAAGAAAATAGTAGTTTACATTTAGTAGGACTTTTATCAGATGGAGGAGTACATTCACATATCAATCATTTATTTAGTTTATTAGAATTATCCAAAAAAGAAGGATTAAAAAAAGTATATGTTCACATCTTTACAGATGGTAGAGATGTAAGTCCTACCAGTGGAATAAAGTATATAGAAGCCTTAGAAAAATATATGAAAAAATTAGGCGTAGGAAAGATAGCCTCATTAGGAGGAAGATACTATGGTATGGATAGAGATACTAACTTTGATAGAGTAGAAAAAGCCTATAATGCAATGGTAATAGGAACTTCAGTTAAAGAAGCCAAGAAAGTATGGAAAGAAAGTCAAAAAAACAAAGTAACTGATGAATTCATAGTACCAGTAACTACTGATAAAAATGGTCTAATAAAAGATAACGATGGAATTATTTTCTTTAACTATAGACCAGATAGATTAAAAGAGCTTGCTAGTATCTTTACCAATAAAGAATATAAAAGTTTTGCTAAAGAAGAAATAAAAAATTTAAAAGTAGTAACAATGATGCATGTAGCAGATACCGTATTATGTCCATATGCTTTCGAGTTACCAGAACTAACAAATACCTTAGGAGAATATATAGCAAGTAAAGGATTAACCCAACTTAGAATAGCAGAAACTGAAAAGTATGCTCATGTAACATATTTCTTTGATGGAGGAATAGATAAAGAATACCAAGGAGAAAAAAGAATATTAGTACCAAGTCCAAAAGTAGCAACTTATGACTTAGAACCAGAAATGAGTGCTCATATGATAACAGCCTCATTAGTAAAAGAAATAACAACAAGTCATGAAGACTTAATAATATTAAACTTTGCTAATGGCGATATGGTAGGCCATACAGGAGACTATGAAGCCGCTATTAAAGCTGTTGAAACAGTAGATGAATGTATTGGTAAAATATTAGAAAATATCTCATTAGAAGAATATACCATTATAGTAACAGCAGACCATGGTAACTGTGAAGTAATGCGTAATAAAGATAATAGTATTAATACCAGTCATACTACTAATGTTGTACCATTTATCATAACCGATAAAAGTCTAAAACTAATAGATGGAAAATTAGGAGATATAGCTCCAACTATATTAACACTAATAGACTTAGAAGTACCAAGTGAAATGACAGGTAATATCTTAATAAAAAGTAGAAAGAAGAGGTAATTATGTTAGAACTACTAAATACAAAAATATTTGATAATGAAAGAAATATCTTAAATGCTGATTTATTTGTTAATAATTTAAAACATACCTTTAAAGCATTTAAATTTAATACAAAGATAACATATGAAGTATATAGAAATATAACAATATATCATATAACATGGAATGATGATAAAAGCTATGAAGATATGTTAGAATTAAAAAAAGAAATAGCCTTAGCCTTAGGAGTAACTACTAATGAATTTGAAATAGAAAAAGAAAAAGAAAACGAAGTAAAAATAAAAGTACAAAACATGAAGAAAAGTACCTTATCATTAAAAGAATTACTAGAAGAATCTAAAGATAAAGATAATAATAATATACCACTAGGATTATCAGAAGAAGATAAAGTAATATATTTTAATATAGAAAAAGATAAGAATCTATTAGTAACAGGAGTAACAGGTATTGGAAAGACTAATCTATTTAATAATATAATACTAAATATCTTAATGAATAAAGATAAAACTAAAATAATTATTTTAGATTCCCAAAGTATAAATTATAATGCTTATGATAAATTATGTGAAGTAGTAAATAATGAACAAGAAATAATAAATAAAATAAAAGAAATAAGACATATCTTTGAAGAAAAAGTAAAAAATAATGATCAAAGTAGAATAATTTTATTTATTGATGAAATATATGAAATAATAAAAAATGATATAAGTGTAAAAGATGATATTAATTACTTATTAGAAGTAGGAGCCACTATGAATATTCATATTATAATGTCTACTGATAGTGTATTAGATGAAGATATAAATTATTTATTTGATAAAGACGATATATCTAAATTAAGTTTTTATCTAACTACAAGAAGAGAATATAATAAATTCTTAGATAATTATATAGATGAAAGTTTAGGTAGAGATGGTATATATGTAAGTACCAATAGTACATTAACTAGAATAAGTCTTCCTTTAATAGAAGATGATGAAATAACTAGAGTAGTGGATAATTTAGAAGTAAATATATAAGTAATAGTAGTAAGGAGTATTATGAAGAAGAAAGAAAGGGTAAAAGATCCAGATAAAATAAAAAAGAGAGATAACATTTTTACCATTATATTAAGTATTTGTGATGTAGTAGCAGTAGTAGTATTATTTCTTTTATATGGACCATTTAATGGTTTCAGAGACTTTTTAGTAACTACTGCTATGAGTACTATGAATCATCAATACTTTGCTACTACTTTCTATAGTGATGAATATATAAAAAAAGTATTAGCAAGACATAGTATTAAAGAACCAGATGGAAATACTGATATTAGTGAAATAATAGGTAAAGAAGAAAATTATATAGATGAATATGATAAAGAAATATTAGATAGAAATAAAAAAGATATTTATAAATTAATAGAAATAAATGAAAAAGGATTCTCTGGATATTTAGTAGCTATTTATGATCCATCTAAAATAAAAGTAACTTATAGTAAAAACTTAGGTTATTCTGGAGAATACTTAGTAGATATGGCTAAAAGAGAAAATGCCGTAGTAGCTATTAATGGTGGAGGATTTCTTGATAAAGATGGACAAGGAACAGGAGGACAAGCCATAGGTACAATCATCTCAAATAGCAAAATAATAAGCAGTTATGGTCATAGTCAATATGGTGGTGGAATAATAGGCTTCACTAATGATAATAAATTATACTTAGGAAAAATAAGTGCTGAAGAAGCAATTAACATGGGTATAAGAGATGCTGTAGAATTTGGACCTTTCCTAATAGTAAATGGTAAGAGTGCTTTTATAAATGGTAATGGAGGTTATGGAATTCATCCAAGATCCGCTATTGCACAAAGAAAAGATGGTATCGTATTATTTCTAGTAATAGATGGAAGAAGTCTAAAAAGTAAAGGTGCTGATATGAATGACTTAGTAGATATCTTACTTAGATATCATGCTTATAATGCTTCAAACTTAGATGGTGGTAATTCAAGTGCCCTAGTAATAGATAACAAAATAATAAACCATCCAATTAACTGGGATAACTTAGAACAAACAAGACCAATACCATGTGGATTTGTGGTAATAGAATAATATTTGATATTTTATTGACTATTGCTAAAATTAATGGTAAACTTAAGTGGTAAGGTGAGGTGTGAAAAATGCAAGCAATAATGTTAGCGGCTGGTAAAGGCTCAAGACTTGGAAAATATACTAAAAATAATACTAAATGTATGCTTAATGTACATGGAAAAACTTTATTAGAAAGAGCAATCGATGCTTTATTAGAAGCAAACATAAAAGATTTTATTTTAGTACTAGGATATAAAGGTGATAATGTAAAAAAATACATTGAAGAAAATGAATTGGACAAAAAAATAAATATTAAATATGTTTACAATGAGGTTTATGATACCACCAATAATATATATTCATTATATCTAGCGAGGGATTATCTTGCCAAAGATGATACAATATTGTTAGAATCAGATTTAATTTATGATACAACAATAATAAAAAAACTAGTTAATTCAGAATATGAAAGTGCTGCTTTAATAGCAAAATATGAAGAATGGATGGATGGTACGGTAGTTACAATAGATGAAAATAATGTTATCAATTCATTTATTGAAAGAAAAGATTTTAATTATAAAAATGTAGATAATTATTATAAAACAGTAAATATTTATAAATTTAGTAAGGAATTTTCTAATAGATTTTATTTACCTTTTTTAGAGTCATACATTAAAGCCTATGGAAATAACGATTATTATGAACTTGTTTTAAAAGTAATAAGTGGATTAAAAGAAGTAAAATTACATGGTTTACAATTAACTGGTGAAGATTGGTATGAAATTGATGATGCTCAAGATTATGATATTGTTAATGCTATATTTGCACCAACAACTAAAGAAAAATTAGAACTATTCCACAAAAGATTTGGAGGATATTGGAGATTTAATGGGATAAAAGACTATTGCTATTTAGTTAATCCATATTTTCCTACTAAGCAAATGATAGATAAAATGAAATATTTTTATAATGAACTTTTATTTGATTATCCTTCAGGGCAGAAAACAGAAAAAATATGTGCATCTAGAATGTTTAATAATGTTAGTGAAGACAATATTTTAATAGGAAATGGTGCAGCAGAATTAATTAATACTCTAAAATACATTGTAGGAGGAAAAATAGGCCTTACAATACCATCATTCAATGAGTATGTTAGATGTTTCCCTAATAGTGAAATATTATATATAAATAGCAAGGATGATAATTATTGCTTATCATTCAATAGAATCGCTAATAAATTAGATGAAGTTGATACCACGATAATAATATCTCCGGATAATCCAACAGGTTCACATTTAAAATATGAAGAAGTAATAAAATTATTAGATTTAGCAAAACAAAAAAACAAACAAATAATATTTGATGAATCTTTTATAGATTTTGCTAATAACAATTATACTTTAATAGATGATGATATATTAAATAAATATACAAATTTGATTGTTATAAAAAGCATAAGTAAATCATATGGTGTACCAGGACTTAGACTTGGAGTATTAGCTTCTGGAAATAAAGATTATATAAAAATTATTAATAATAATTTACCAGTATGGAATATTAATTCTTTCGCAGAATATTTTCTTCAAATAATAAATATATATAAAAAAGACTATGTATTAGGATGCAATAAGATAAAAGAAGAAAGAAATAAATTTTATAACAAATTAATAAAAATTAAAGAATTAGAAGTCTATAATTCAGAGGCCAATTACTTTATGATTAAATTAAATAAAGGAATTGCTAATGAATTAGCTGAATATTTATTAGACAATAATAAAATACTTATCAAAGTACTAAATGGTAAAAATGGTTTTGACGATAAGGAATATATTAGAATAGCAATTAAGTCAAGTGAAGAAAATGATTATTTGCTTGATTGCATTAAAGAATATTACAATAAAAAGTAATATTCTTTTCTATCACCTTGAAAACACCATTAAAATATAGTATAATCAATTTAGCAATAGGAGGTAAAAATGAAAAAAATAATAGTACAAGCGATTAGTTTCTTTGGATTATCAGGAATCGGATGGATAATTGATATGTGTATTTATAGTATAATGAGTAATTTTAATATACAAACAATCATCGCTAACATTATAAGTTCATTTGTAGCAGTTACATTTGTTTATACAACATCCACAAAAAAAATATTTAAAAATATAAATAAAGACTTCAATGTAAAGAAAAAATATATAGTGTATATAGTATATCAAATATTAATCGTTTTGATTAGTTCAACAGTAATTAATTTTTTATCAAATGAAATTATAAACTGTGAAATCGGCATAATTTCACATTATCATAAAATTTTTGCAAAAATTTTTGTAACACCATTTACAATGATTACAAATTTTGTATTTATGAAGTTTTTAATTGAAAAAGTATAGTTTTTATTATATAATGTAATTAGCAGTAAGGAGTGTAATATGAAAAAAATAATGGTTTTTATACCTATGTACAATTGTGAAAAGCAAATAGTAAGGGTTTTATCCCAGTTTGATGAAGATGTTTGCAAATATATTAAAGAAATTGTTATTATAAACAATAGAAGTACTGATGATGGGGAAAATGTAGCTATTAATTATTGCAAGGACAAAATGAATAGTGTTAAAACAACAATGTTACGAAATAATGACAATTATAATCTTGGAGGTTCACATAAAGTAGCATTTGATTATGCAAAACAAAATGGTTATAATTATTTAATAGTTCTTCATGGTGATGATCAGGGAGACATACATGATTTAGTACCTTATCTAAAAAATAAAGCATATGAAAGTTATGATTGCTTACTTGGATCAAGATTTATGAAAGGCTCTAAACTAAAAGGGTACTCTAAATTTAGAACTTTTGGTAACAGAGTATACAATATTATATTTTCAGTTTTTCTTGGGAAAAATATAAGTGATTTAGGTTCTGGACTTAATATGTACAATGTTGACATATTAAAAGATGATTTCTATACTAAGTATCCTGATAGACTAACATTTAATTGCTATATGTTATTAGCAACGAATTGCTATAATCATAAGATTAAGTTTTTTCCAATAAGTTGGCGCGAGGATGATCAAGTTTCAAATGTTAAAATGTTAAGTCAAGCATTAACAACAATAAAATTAGTATTGAGTTATTTTTTTAGAAGAAAAAAATATTTGGAAGAGGAACATAGAGAAAAAATAGTAGAAAAATATATAGCAAAAAAAATATATTGCAGTGAGGAAGATGAAAATGAATAATAAAGTACATTTGATTATGCCTATGGGTGGTGCAGGATCTAGATTTTTTAAAAATGGATTTGTTATGCCAAAACCACTTATTGAGATTAAAGAAAAGCCTTTTTTTTACTGGGCTACAAGATCAATTAGCAAATATGTCAATCTAAAAGATATTACATTTGTAGTATTGCAAGAACATATAGATAAATTCAAAATAGATGATGAAATTAAAAAATATTTTAGTAATGCTAAAATTGTTATTATTCCTAAGCTACTAAATGGAGCAGTTTTAACTTGTATAGAAGGAATAAAAAATATTGATGACGATGAACCTATAGTTTTCAATGATTGTGACCATTTGTTCTGTTGTAGGGATTTTTATGATTATTGTAACAATGGTGACTTTGATAAAATTGATGGTGCATTATTAACGTTTATCTCAGATGATTCAAAATTTAGTTTTTTAGAACTTGATAACAATGATAATGTTATTAGAACAGTAGAAAAAGTTGCAATTAGTGATAAAGCTATATGTGGTGCTTATTATTTTAAAAATAAAAATATATTTATAAGCAATGCAAAACAATACTTGAATGAATGTAACTATAATGAATATTTCATTAGTGGAGTTTATAACACTATGATAAATAATGGCCTAATTGTTAAAAATTTTACTGTAGACAATCATTTACCATTTGGTACTCCGGAAGAATATGAAGAAGCAAAAAAGTCTACGGAATTTGAGGAGTTATTGTAATGAAAATAATTATGTTAATTTTAGCTATAATAACACTTGTTATTGCACATATTTTGAAGGTTTATCGACAAAAACAATTTATTGAAATATACGAAAAGCCAAATAATAAGAATCTCCTACAAGCATTATCTCTAGGATATATAATAAATTTCATATTACCATTTAGAGTAGGTGACTTATTTCGAGCATGGTATGCTGGCAAAAAAATGAAAAATGGTTTATCTTTTTCGCTATCTACAGTAGTAGTAGATAGAATATTAGATGTATTTGTTGTGACATTTTTATTTCTAATGTTCTACCTATTTGGATTTAGAAGTGAAATAATGAAGTCATCTATATTGTTTTATATTATTGGTGGCTCTATATTACTTTTAATAATGATTATAGGATTAAAGTATAGCAAATATATTAAAATATGCATAAAAAAAATAGCGGGAGTATTTAATAGTAATATTGAGTTAAAAATACTCAAATTTTCTTGGTATATTATTACATCAATAAAAGATATGATTTTAAGTCTAAATAAATTTAAATTGATAATCAGTACAATATTAATGTGGATTATGTATTTAATGTCATATGGGTTGTTTACTTATTCGATGAAATTAATGGGAAATAACATTTCTTTTATAGATGTTTTTACCGCATTGTTTTCAAAAAATAGCTTGGACATACCAACATTTAATCTATCTACTTTTAGTTTGAATAACCGTTACATGGTCATTTATCTTCTTGTTCCACTTGTTATTCTTATGATTGTTTCATTTCTACCAATAGATAAACCTACAGGAAGAAAGAAAACAGAAGTACATCAATACTTGGAATTATTACCACATATTAATGCAAGCGATAAGCTTATATTTTTAGAAGGATATTTTTCGGCAAAAAGCAGGGAATATTTTAATAATTATATTAAACTTAATAGGGATATTTCAATTATTCAAGATTATTCGGCCGGAAGTAATGCGACAACTATGTTATGCACTGATGGAAAAAAAACCTTTTTCAGAAAGTATTCATTTGGGAAAGATAGTGAAAAATTGTATGAGCAGATATTATGGTTACAAGCCCATGAGAAAAATTTACCTTTAACCGATGTATTGAATATAAAGAAGGGGGAAGGTTATTGCTCATATGATATGACATATGTTAAAGAAGCAATTAGCTGTTTTAATTATGTTCACTCAGTACCGATAAACATTGGTTGGGAAATAATTGAAAGAGCATTAAATACATTAAATGATAATTTGTATAATAAAAATCTAAGAAAATCAGACTTTATTACAATTGACAAATATATTGAAAGTAAAGTTATTAATAACATAAAAAAAATAGAAAATGGTCAATACATTAAGAATTTGCTCAAATATGACTATTTAATAATTAATGGTAAAAAATATCATAATTTATCATACTTTAAGAAATATTTTACAAAAGATTATTTAGAAGATATATTTAAAAACGACATGTATTCAGATATACATGGTGACTTAACCATTGAAAATATTATTTGTATTACAGGAAAGAATGATTTCTATATTATTGATCCAAATACTGGAAACTTGCATGATTCCCCAAATCTTGATTATGCAAAATTGCTTCAATCATTGCATGGCGGATATGAGTTTCTGATGAATACAAAAAGTGTTGAAGTAAACCAGAATAATATTAATTATTTATTTACAAAATCAGTTATATATGATGAGTTATATATGAGATATCGTAATTATTTATATAAAAAATTTGATAAAGAAAAAGTCAGAAGTATTTTCTTCCATGAAATTATCCATTGGCTTAGATTAATGCCATATAAAATAGAAAAAAATGCCCAACGTTCAGTATTATTTTATGCAGGACTAATTATTGTAATAAATGAAGTAATAAAGGAGTTTGATAAACAATGAAAAAATTGGCACTGTTTGATTTAGATGGGACTTTATTTAACACCAATGATGTTAATTATTTTGCATATGATACTGCTTTAAAAGAATATGGTTATAGTATTAGTTATGAATATTATTGCAAATATTGTAATGGAAGACACTATACTGTGTTTTTGCCTAACATTTTAAATAACAATAAAGAATTAATAGAAATGATACACAATAGAAAAAAAGAATTATATCATACATTTTTAAATAAAGTCATAATTAATGAACACTTGTTTAATATAATAGAATTGTTAAAAGAGAAATATTATGTAGCGATTGTAACTACTGCTTCAAGAAAAAACACTTTTGAGATTTTGGATTATTTTGGAAAGAAAGAATTATTCGATTTAATTTTAACACAAGAAGATATTAGTAAGTCGAAACCAGATCCAGAAGGCTTTATAAAAGCCATGAATTATTTTAATATTAAAGCGAGGGATACATTGATATTTGAAGATTCCCCAGTTGGAATAGAAGCAGCCAATAAAAGTGGCAGCACTGTATTTGTTGTGAACAAATTTTAGTATGAGGTGAACATGATGAAAAAAATAAGAGTAAATAAAATAAATGTTATAGTAATATTAATAACTATAATGCATTTTCTTATAACATTTTTTACTGATAAAAACATATTTAATTTGAGTAACATAAACAAATTAAATTACTCATTATGTAAAATTTTACTTTTTATAATTTTACTATTGTTTTGGAATTTTATTGTTAAATTGATTGTAAAAAAAGACAAGAACAAGAAAATGTATATTAAATATTTTTTAATATACATAATTCCAATGACTATAATTTTATTACTTATTTGGCCAGGAGTATGGTACGGAAGTGATGTTACAAATTTTTTCTGGATATCAACAGGAGCAGAATATCTATATTATCTTAATTACATGACAAGTGTATTCTATATAATTGGATTTATGCTTTTTCCAGTTCCGAGCGGAGCCATAATATTGCAAACAATTTTGTATGGTATAGTATGCTCATATATAGTTAAAAGCTGCTTTGATATATATAAGAGTAAATGGGTTTACTTGATGTATTTACCATTTTTCTTATTTCATACAATTTTTTATACTTTTTATGCTAATAGACCAATAATGTATAGTGCATTTTATTTATTGATAGTAATGTATATGATATTTGAATATAAAAAGAATAGAAAATATAGCATAAAAAAAATAGTATTTTTATCTATAATGACAGCAATAGCAGGTTTTTGGAGAAGCGAATCCATATATTTAGTAATTTGTATTCCAATATTGACTTTTATAATTTATCACATAAAGGTTAATGTTAAGAATGTTATTACAATATTTGGAATATTTCTTCTATCCTTTGTAATAATAAGTTTACCACAAAGGATAGAAGAATATAATGAAAGCACAGATGCTCCATCGAGCAGGAATCTTCCCATATTTGTCGGACCATTATCATATATGTTGTCGCAAGGAAATTTAGTTGGTAAAAATTTAGAATATAATTTATCAAATATAGATAAAGTAATTGATATAGAAATAATGACCAAGTATGGTTCATATTCAGATACACCAGCAATATGGAGCGATGGTGGATGCATTAAAGAATATACAAAAGAAGAATATAATTTGTTTTTAAAATCCTATATTGAAGTAATCAGAGATAATTTTCCTCTATTCTTAAAGACAAAAACATATACATTTGCTGCTGCGAGTGGAGTATTTAATGAAGGATTTACAAGTATAAATTTATATACAAAAGATAGTGATCTTCTTTTTGGAAGAGAGGATACAAAAGCATTATTTGGAAATAAAATTAGAAAAAATGCAATGAAAATTATAGAAGGAAAATTTAATGATGATGGGAATCTTAATATATTTTATCGTCTTTTTGGAAATTTACTATGGCCGATATTTTTTATAGGAATTTTATTTATATATGCCATAAAAAAGAGAAATTCATTCTATATTTTAATATCGGGAATGATGATTGTGCACATATGTATAGTATTTTTTACAGCCCCTGCAAGTTACTTTATGTATTATTATAATGTTTATTTGTGTGGATGGGTGTTGGCAATTTACTGTTTGATTTCTTTTTTTGAGAAAAAGTATAATATAACAAAAGATAAAAAAAAATAATAGATCTAGTTTAAAAACTAGATTTTTTGTTTTAATATATTATATTAACTTGAAAACACTATTAAAATATAGTATAATCAAGTTAAAGTAGAGGTAAGAAACAGAAGAAAAAAAGAAATATAAATATAGATTTAATAAAATGTATAGCAGTATTTTCAGTAATATCTGTACATTTCTTTTTGAATAATGGATTTTATGATATATTAATGTTAGACAGCAAAACATATATAGGAACAATTTTTAGAACACTATTTATGATATGTGTGCCATTATTTATAATAACTACAGGTTATTTAATGAAAAACAAGACATTAAGTAAAAAATATTATTTAGGAGTACTCAGAGTATTAATAATATATTTAATAGATGCAATTTTATATCTTTTTTATAATGCTATTTACAATAATACATCTTTTACTATAAGACATGTTATAAAGAGTATATTAGCTTTTGACATAGGATATTCATGGTACATAAAAATGTATTTAGGCTTATTTTTGCTAATACCTTTTATTAATTTAATTTACAATAACTTAAAGAATAAAAAGCAAAAACAAATATTGATATTAACTATGCTCATTTTAACATCTTTTCAGGGCATATTTAATATTAAATATATACTAATCCCCGATTGGTGGATTAGTATATATCCATTAACTTATTACTTTATTGGTTGTTATTTAAAAGAATATAAAGTTAATATAAATAAATATTTAAATATATCACTATTTATTATAGTATTAATTATATCAAGTTTAATAAATATACATTTTTCAAATGGAAATGAATTTGTATGGGGAATATATAATGATTGGGGTAGTATATTTAATGTATTAACATCAGTACTTGTATTTATTTTTATTATTAATTTAAATTTTAGTAAAGTACCAAATAAAATTAGTAGAGTAATAGTAAAAGTATCTGAATTATCACTATGAATGTATTTGACGTCCTCAATGGTAGATGACTTTTTATATTTCCATTATTTTAAAAATATAAATTTTTTCTCAATCAAAGGATATTTTGAAATAGTGCCATTAGTTTTGATATTATCAATAAGTTTATCAACGATAATAAATGTAATTTATAAATCAATTGATAAACTTATTGTAAAGAGAGTGACAAAAGCCTTTATAAAATAAGAAAAATATGATAAAATAATAATTGCTGGAGGTAACAAAATGGAAAAGAAAAACACATTATTTAAAAATACAATTTATAAGTCAATACTTAGTATAGTAAATATCGTGGTTCCAATAATAATAGGGCCCTATATAATGCGTCTTCTAGATGTGGATTTATATGGAATGTATAATAGAGTTTTTGCAGACTTTCAAATGTTCTTGGCGTTTGCTGGCTTCGGAGTATATACTTTGGGAGTTAGAGAAATTAGTAAAATTAGAGATGATAAAGAAAAAGTATCTAAGTTATTTACAAATTTATTTATGATATCAATGTTTTCTAATTTATTGGTATTAATATTATATGTTGTTTATAGCCTGTTAATATCAACTGGAATGGCAAGAACCCTATATTTAGTTATGACCATTCAAATATTTGCTAATATTTTTTATGTTGAATTCGTAAATGAAGCATTAGAAAATTATAAGTTTATAACAATAAAATCAGTAATTGTTAAAATTATATATTTCTTATCAATTTTACTTGCTGTTAGAAATCCTGATGATATAGTAATTTATGCTATTGTTGTATCACTTACTAATTTTTTAAATAATATAATAAGTTTTATTTATGCTAAAAGAAGAATTAAATTTGATTTTTCTAAGATTGAAATAAAAAAATATATTAAACCGCTTATTGCTGTACTTGTTATTACAAATGTAGATTTATTATATAGCCAATTAGATAGAGTTATGTTAGGAAAATATGTGAGTGACGTATCGGTAACGATTTATTACACAGCATTTTACTTAGTAAGTACATTAGCAGCTATTCCATATTCTATAATAAATGTATCCATACCTAGATTATCGTACTTATTAAAAAATAAAGGAAAAGAAATTTATGAAGAAAAATTAAACAATTCAATAGCATCATTATTATTTATTATTGTACCTATGTGTTTAGGAGTTTTTGTATTATCAAAAGAAATAATAATTTTATATGCTGGTAAAAAATATTTAGCAGCCATTGTACCATTAATGATAGCATGTATAACTAGAATTTTTATATCATTAGAGTCTGTCATGAATAATTTGGTAATGTATCCAAATAATAGAGAAGATAGAATTCTAAAAGTATCACTAATTTGTGGAACTAGTAACTTAATAATTAATTACTTATTAGTTACATTTAAAATATTCAGTCCAATAACTGCTTTGGCAACAACCGGACTAGTCGAATTAGCAGTATTCATTACACATTATATATATGCAAGAAGAAAAATGAATATTAATGTTCAAGTATTTAGTAAAAAAAATATGACATATATAATTTTGAGTTTATTGTTTATACCAATATCATTGCTACTTAGAAAACTTAATTTAGGGTTCTATATAACTATGATATTAATAATAATTACTTGCATGTTATTATATTTCATAGTTTTATATATAAAGAAAGATAATAATTTAATGTTTATATTAGATAAATTTAAAAATAAATTAAAGGTAGGGAAAAAGTAATATGAAAAAAATAATAGTACCAACAGGGTATATGGGAAGCGGGTCATCCGTTATTACTGATTTGATATCAGAGTTTAGAGATTGCCAAAATGAGTTCAAGAGTTATGAGTATGTGTTATTGCATTGTCCAAATGGATTGTTTGATTTTGAAGATAAATTACTAATAGGCAATAATGCAATCAGAAGTGATGAAGCAATTAGAAGTTTTGAAACACAAATGAAGAAATTATATAATAAAAAATTCTGGTGGGTAGGAAACTATCAAAAAATAATTAGTTCAAATTTTATGAAAATAACTGAGGAATATATAAATAATATTCAAGAATTTAATTTTCCAGGATATTGGTATACACATGAAGAAGTTAATACAAAAATGTTTTTTAAATTATTAGTTAGAAAACCATTAAAAATATTAACAGGAAATAAAGTTAGATTTAATAAAATTTTAAAATATTCAGATGGTATGCGTATATCGTATGTTGATTCAAATAAATTTTATGAAGAATCACATAAATATATTTATAAAATAATCGAAGAAATATCAAAAGGGAAAGAAAATATAATCTTAGATCAGTTTTTATTACCATTTAATTTATTCAGAGTAGATAATTATTTTGATGATAAATTAAGAGTTATTGTAGTAGCAAGAGATCCAAGAGATGTATTTATAACAAATAAATATATTTGGCAACAAAAACAAATCTGTGTACCATTTCCACTAGAAGTAAATGAATTTTGCAATTTTTATAAAAAAATGCGTGAAAGCGAAAAAGAGTGTACTTCAAATAAAGTATTAAGAATTAATTTTGAAGATTTAATTTATAACTATGATACTAAAATAAAAGAAATAACTAAATTTTTAGGTTTTAAGGAAAGTGATCATATAAATAAAAAAACTAGATTTATACCAGAAATGTCAATAAAAAATACTCAATTGTTTAGAAAAGAAGAATATAGAGAAGAATGCAAAGTTATAGAAAAAGAATTAAAAAAATATTTATATGAATTTCCATACGAAATTAATAATGATGTGAAGGAAACAGTAGAGTTTGATTAAAAGGAGTGTAGTAATAATGAAGAAAAAAATATGTTTTGTACTTGATCAGTTTTTGTATGGTGGTATTGAAAGAGTTGCAATAAATTATTTGAATGGAATAGATAAAGCTAAATTTGATATAGATGTCATAATCTTGTCCAATGTTGAAGAAATGATAAATCAAATTCCGAAAGAATGTAACGTAATAAAAATAGATATTCCAAGAAATCATAATCCACTATCGAGAGCGTCAACAATGGTGAAAAGAGATGCTGGTGCGATTTTGTATTATGGTACGTATATATTAAAGAGATGTTTTATTTATCCAATTGATAAGATAAAAACAAATAAACTAAGAGAAAAAAAATATGATGTTGCAATAGCGTTTTCAGGTCATTTAAATGATAGCTATGTGGTATTAGAACATATAAAGGCGACAAAAAAAATAGTGTGGGCTCATGGATTAATATATCAATATTTACTAATGTCTCCTGCATTTGAAAAAATGTATAAAAAATTTGATAAAATAGTTTCAATAAATCATATAGATCAAAATGATATATTTTATTGTAAACCATATTTAAAATATGATATAGTAAATATATATAATCCTACTTATAGAACAAAAATAGCATCAGATGAAGATTTGGGTAAAAAATATGGGAAGTATATATTATCAGTAGCAAGGTTGGAAGAACCAAAAGATTTTATAACTTTGATAGAAGCTTATAATAAACTCAGCAATGATATAAAAAAAGAATATAACCTAGTTATTGTCGGAGATGGACCTGATAGAGAAAAAATTAAAAACAGAATTGAAAAATTAAATTTAAATAAAAAAGTGTTTATGGTTGGTGCACAAAGTGACGTTGATACATATTATCAACATGCCGATTTATTTGTTTTATCAACAAAATCAGAATGGTTAGGTATGGTGATTATCGAAGCGATGGGAAATGGTTGCCCCGTAATTTCTACTGATGCACCATATGGGCCTAGAGATATATTAGGAAGTAACGATTATGGTATATTATGCCCAGTTGGAGATTCAGAAAAGATGTCAGTAGCAATAGAAGAACTATTAAATGACAAACAAAAAAGAAAGAAATTTATAGAAAAAGGTTTAGTGCGATATAAAGATTTTGAAATTGACACTATAATGAAACAATTTTATGATTTGGTAGGGAGATAATATGAACGAGTGTAAATTGAGTATAATAGTCCCTGTATATGGAGTAGAGAAGTATATAGATAAATGTTTAAATAGTTTAGTAAAACAATCATTAAAAGAAATAGAAATAATTGTAGTAAATGATGGAACTAAAGATAATAGTCAGAAAATAATAGATAAATATGTAAAAAAATATCCTGATAAAATAAAATCATACATTAAAGAAAATGGTGGACAAGGTTCTGCAAGAAACTATGGCTTAAAAAAAGCTACAGGAGAATATATTGGCTATGTTGATAGTGATGATTTTGTTGAAAAAGATATGTATAAAAAATTATATAATAAGGCTAAAGAAAATAATTATGATATAGTAGTATGTGGCAATTATAATGTAAGCGAAGATTACCAAAATAAAAATATAGATGCATTTATAAATAATTATAATACAGATTTAGAAAATATATTCTTTGGTAAAATGGCTGTATGGAACAAAATATACAAAAGAGATATTTTGATAAAAAATAAATTGGAATTCAAAGAAAAAGTTTGGTATGAAGATTTAGCTTTTACACTAAAAGCTATAATGAATTCTAACACTTTTGCTTTTATTGATGAACCATTATATGATTATCTAATAAGAGAAGGATCTACAATGAATAATTCTAATGTAAAAAGAAATTTAGAAATATTAGAAGCTTTTAATGATATTTTATCCTATATTCAGCATAATAAAAAAGAAGAGTATTTTAGCAAAATAGAATTTTTAGCTATTGATCATATTTATATATCAGCTATTGTTAGGGTATTAAAAGCAGAGGCTGATGATAAAGTTAAAAGAGAAACTATAAACAAACTAATTGATTACATGAATAAAAAATTTCCTAATTATAAAAACAATAAATATATAAACACTTTATCAAAAAATAGAAAAATAATTTATAAATTAATAAATATAAAAATGTATGGATTGATTAATTTGATATTTAAAGTGAAGAAAGGATAGTAATTATGAGAATTGATAGCAATAATAAAAAAGCAAATATATTTTATATCTTTCTATTAATACAACCTATATTAGATTTATTTACATCTTTAATGGTTAGATTTACTAATTTACCATTAACTATTGGTATGATAGTTAGAGGGTTATTCCTATTTACAATGGTAATATATCTGCTCTTTGTAAACAAATCAGTACATAAAAAGAAAAGTATAATATATTTAGGAATACTTTGTATATTTAGTGTAATATATCTTATAACGAAAAATGGAATATTTAATCTTGGTTTTTTAAAAACAGAAATAACATATTTATTTAAATATATGTATTTTCCAATAGTGGCATTATGCTTAATAAATGCATTTGATGAATTACAATTGAAAAAAGAAAAAATATTTAAGGTGTGTATAGTTGAAGCAATAATATATTCAATATTAATAATACTGCCAGAAATAACTAATACAGCATTTTCATCGTATGTTGGTAATAATAAAGGTACTGTAGGATGGTTTTATGCTGCTAATGAAATAGGTGCAATAATGGTAGCTTTATTTCCATTTTTATATTATCTGTTATTTGAAAGGGAAGGCGTAGTTAAAATAGCATTAACCTTTATAATAGTAATACTTGCAATGACGTTATTAGGAACCAAAACATCATTTTTAGGTATGCTAATTACTGAAGTTATTTATGCTTTATATTTTCTATTTAACTATAAAAAAAATAGAGCATATGGCCTAAAATGGTCAATAATAATTATAGTAATATCATTTGGATTAATACCTAATATACCAGCAGTAAAAAATTTACAAAGTGCTATATCAGAATCTAGTCACATTGAGGAAGATATTAAAGAAGAAACAGATAATATTAAAAATAACAATAAGTATACTGTTAAAAGCCCAAGCACACAAAGAATTATAAAAGTAGCATTAAGTGGTAGAGATAAATTTTTCTTTAATACTTTAGAAATATATGATAATGCTAAAATTGATGATAAACTTTTCGGAGTTGGATTTGTAAATAGAAAAGAAATAAATAATAAAAAAATAGAAAAACTAATTGAGATTGATCCATTAGATATATTCTTTCATTATGGAATAATTGGCTTTATAATTTATTTTAGTCCACTTGTCTATATTGCGTATAGAACTATAAAATCGATATTTAAAAATAAATTTAGATTATCTTTCTTTAAATTAACAAACATATATGTAATAGGAATAATAACAATGATTTCTATGATTGCAGGTCATGTATATAGTGCTCCAGCAGTATCTATATATGTGTCATTTGCAATGGCAATGCTAGATAGTGCTTTGACAAAAGGTGAATTAGAAATAACAGAAGAGAGAGAAAGAAAAAAAATAACAATATTTGCTTTACATCTAGGATTTGGTGGTGTTGAAAAATACTTATCATCATTATGTAAAATGCTTGAAGAAAATTATGATATAGAAATTATATCAACATATAAAGTTTTAGATAAACCAGCATTTCCATTTTCAGAAAAAGTTAAAATTACTTATTTAATTGATGATAAGCCAAACAAAGAAGAGTTTAAACAAGCAATAAAAAATAAAAATATAATTAGTATGTTTAAAGAAGGATTTAAGTCTGTTAAAATATTGTGTCTTAAGAGAAGTAGAAATATTAAGGCAATTAGAAATACTTATAGTGATTATATAATAACTACTAGAACCTTTCATAGTAGATTAGTAGGATATTATGCTTATAATAATATAATAAAAATTGCAACTGAACATAATTTTCATAATAATGATAAAAAGTATATAACTAAAGTAATAGATTCTATAAGAGATTTTGATTACTTTGTTGTAGTATCTGATAATTTAAGAAAGTTTTATGAGAATAAAATAGGTAAAACCAAATGTATATATATTCCTAATGTAATAGATAGTCTTCCAGATAAGAGAAGTAAACTAACAAATAAAAATATTATTACAATAGGTAGATTAAGTCCTGAAAAAGGTCAAAAAGATTTAATAGATGTATTTAAAATGGTTAATAAAGAATTACCAAAAACTAAACTATTTATGGTGGGAGACGGACCATTAAAAAAAGAATTAGAAAATTATACTAAAGAATTAAAACTAACTAATAAGATTATTTTCACTGGTTTTCTAGGAAATAATGAAAAAGAAAAAAATATTTTAGATTCTTCAATATTTATTTTACCATCTTATACCGAATCGTTTGGACTTGTATTAATTGAAGCTATGAGTTATGGATTACCTTGTATTGCTTTTGATACATCTGATGGAGCAAAAGAATTATTAAAAAATAATGTAGGGATTTTAGTAAAAGATAGAAATAAAGAAAAAATGGCTGAAGAAATAATAAAAGAATTAAAAAATAAAAATGGTAGTGAACATAGCGAAAAAGGTTATAAATACTGTCAAAAATATTTATTAGATAATGTAAAAAAAGAGTGGATTAATATATTAAAATAAAATATAACTGTGAGGTATATAATGAAAAGAAAAAGAAAAATAAAAAAGAGTAGGGTAATAATAGTTATTATGATAATAATTATTATATTAGGTGGTGTTGGTTATATAGCATTTAATTATATTAAAAACAATAACATCGAATTAAAAAAAGAAAATATTATTAAAGAAATAAATAGCCATTATAATGAGTTTGTTAAAACAAATAAAGAATCAAAATTATATAATAGTAATAATGAAGTAGTTGGAACTATAGGTAATAATGTAGAGTTAAGTTTAGATAACGAAACCATATCTGATACTACTAAATATTTTAAGATTACAACTTTTGATGATGAATACTACATAAGTTATAAAGATGTAGATAAAATAGATAAGTTATCTGAAACAGATGATAGATACAAAAATTATATAGTCTTTAACGAAAATATAGTAACTAATGATAGTACATCATTTTATGATGAAAATGATAATTTACTATATACATTCAATAAATCATATGATTTACCAATAATAATAAAAGATGATAATAAGTATGGTATAGAATTTAATAATAGATTATTATATGTAAAAAAAGATGATGTAAAAGAAATTAAGAAAAGTAATAATACAGATAAAAAGAATTCTACAGGGATACCAGTATTAAACTATCATTTTGCTTATGAAGAAGACAATCCATGTTACGAAGAAATTTGTCACTCTCCTAAGCAAATAAAAGAACACTTTTCTTACATAAAAGATAATAATTTCTTTACACCTAAAATGAATGAATTGGAAATGTATATAGATCAAAAGGTTCAATTGCCACAAAAAAGTGTAGTTATCACGTTCGATGATGGTACTAGAGCTGATGTAGCAAAAAAATATGTTGATGAATATAAAATTAATGCCACATTGTTTCTAATTACTAGTTGGTTTAATAAAGAACAATTTGAATCTGAATATTTCGAAGTACATTCGCATGGTGATAATATTCATAATGGCGGACTTTGTAGTGGTGGACAAGGTGGAGAAATAAAATGTATGGAACACGATAAGCTATTGACAGATTTAAAAACAAGTCGAGATAAACTGAATGGAAGTACAGTATTTTGTTATCCTTTCTACGAATATAATGACTACAGTATAAAAGTATTAAAAGAGGCTGGATTTACCATGGCTTTTGCTGGAGAACGAGCTGGAGGTAAAATAAAAGTAACGCCAGGAATTGATAAGTTTAGATTACCAAGATGGGTAATTGTTAATTACACAACACAAAAGCAATTTATTAGTTATGTTAATGGAGGTAGTTAGAATGAAAAAAAAGAAAGTGTTATTTATATCATCAACAGGAGGTCACTTAGAAGAATTAACACAATTAAAAAGCATGTTTGATAAATATGATTATTATATTGTAACAGAAAAAACAAAATCAAATCTTAGTTTAAAAACTAAATATCCAAAAAGAGTATCATATTTAATATATGGTAGTTATACTACTTTGAGTAAAAAAATAGTATATCCATTTAAATTGTTACTTAATTGTTTCAAATCGCTATTTATTTATATAAAAGTTAGACCTAAATATATAGTTTCAACTGGAGCACATACAGCAGGTCCAATGTGCCTTATTGGAAAAATATTTGGTAGTAAAATTATATTTATTGAAACATTTGCCAATTCAAAAACAAAATCAAAAACAGGCAGTATAGTTTATAAATTTGCGGATTTATTTATAGTACAGTGGAAAGAAATGTTAGAACTATATCCTAATGCAGTATATGGGGGGTGGATTTTCTAATGATATTAATTACTTTAGGAACTCAAGATAAACAATTTACAAGATTGCTAAATGTAGTTCAGAACGAGATAGATAAGGGAAATATTAAAGATAAAGTTATTGTTCAAGCAGGGCATACCAAATTTGAGAGTAATGATATGGAAATATTTGATTTAATTGATAGAGAAAAGTTTTCAAATTTAATTTCAGAATGTGATGTTTTAATTACTCATGGTGGAGTTGGCTCAATTATTACAGGTTTACAAAACAATAAAAAGGTAATAGTATCCCCAAGATTAGCAAAATATGATGAACATATGAATGATCATCAATTGCAGATTACTGAAAATTTTTCTAAAGCGGGTTATATATTACCATTATATGAAAATGATGATTTAGGGAAAATATTAAAAGATATTAAATCATTTAAACCAAAAAAATTTAAAAGTAATACTTGTCACATGGTAAAAATAATTAGTGACTTTATAGATAATAACTAAAAAAAGTATAAACACAAAAAAATATGTGTAGCAGTAAACACAAAGACATCAAATCTATCTAGTGATAGTTTCAATAGTAAGTATATAGTAGATGCAATAATTGATAAATACACTAAATAGTGGTTATAGATAGTAATGTGGGGGAAAATTATGATAAGTAAAATTAAAAATAACAAATATTTTAAAACGATAGTGTTCTTTATTTATGAAGGAATATATTTAATATTTATTGATTTTTTTAATCAATATTTAATAACAAGAAGTTTAAGCATAAGTGAATACTTAATAAAAACAGCAATAGTGTTTAATATATTATGAGTATCATTATATTTCGTAATATTATACATAATGAATCCAAAACCTAGAAAGATAATATCTTGTATAATAAATATGCATATAAAACTTGGTTACAATCAGTATCATAATTATGCAGACATGGGAATAGATGATAAGTATTTAGTATTAGATAGTTATATTATTAGGGATGGTTATAATCAGATAGTACAATTAAATGATAAATTTATGAGTTTTATTATAACTTATTCACCACATTCACCATATACTTATGAAAAAATAGAATGTACTACAAACTTAGATGATATAAAAGAAATATATCCTGATATCACTAATGAAGAATATCTATGTGGTTTTTCTGCAGCTAGAGAAACTGATAATATGTTTAAGTTACTATTAGAAAAATTAAAAGAAGATAATCTTTTGGAAGATACTGTAATAGTGGCATTTAGTGATCATCCTAATAAAATTATTATTAGAGATGACGAGACAGAAAAATTAAATAAAACAAAATTCTTTATTTATAGTAGTGAAATGGATAGTAATCAAATAGATGTTGTAACTAGTTCAATAAATATTTTGCCTACTATTGTAAATTTATTCGGAATAGATAATGACTATTTATATACCGGTTATGACGCATTAAATACCAATGAAGAGTATGTTATATTTAGAGATTATACATATTATGATGGAACTGATATTAAACCATTAACATCAGAATTACTTAATAAAGTAGAATATAGTTCAAATATTTTAATTTCAAATTATTATAAGGGTTTAAAAAATTAATAATATCATATGATTGATAAAAAACAAAATATGTTATATAATATAAATGTATTAGTTATTTGAGGAGTTGTATTAATTATGGAAATAAAAAATGTATTATTAATGGTATTAGTAACATTTGTTTTTGTTGCACTATTTATACCAGTAGTAAAGAAAATGGCAGAATTTATTGGAGCAATGGATATACCGAATGCTAGAAAGGTACATAAGGTTCCTATTCCTAGATTAGGAGGCCTTGGAATATATGCTGGATTTTTACTAGGATATATGTTATTTGGTGTTCATTCAGTTCAAATGAATGCTATCTTAATAGGAAGTTTTATCATATTAGTTACTGGTATTTTTGATGATATAAAACCAGTACCTGCTAAATGGAAATTACTTGCTCAAACAGTAGGAGCCTCTATAGTACCATTATATGGTGGAATATTATTGCAAGACATATCAGCATTTGGCTTATATATAGATTTTGGTATATTAGCATATCCAATAACGATAATATTTATTGTAGCTATAATTAATTGTATTAATTTAATTGATGGATTAGATGGATTATCATCAGGAATAGCAAGTATTTATTTCTTAACAATAGGAGTTATTGCTATGTTACTTAATAATTCTAATGGTTTAGATATAATTTTAACATTCATAATGTTAGGAAGCACCTTAGGATTCTTAGTTCATAACTTTAATCCTGCTAAAATATTTATGGGCGATTCAGGTAGTATGTTCTTAGGCTATATAATCGCTGTAATAGCTTTATTAGGTTTTAAAAATATAACATTAACATCATTTCTAGTACCAATGTTATTACTTGCAATACCTATTATGGATACATTATTTGCAATATTAAGAAGATTAATAAATCATAAACCACTAGGAGAACCAGATAAAAATCATTTACACCATCAATTATTAAGATTAAGATTATCACAGAGAAAAACAGTATTAATAATATATTTAGTAGATATTTTATTTGCTATAGCATCTATACTATATGCCGTTGGTAATAAGATGTTAGGTACTAATAAATATGGTATTATAATATATATAATACTATTTGTACTTACATTACTATTAGTATTAAAAACAAATATAATTTGGAATCATGATAAGAAGAAGGAAGAAAAATAATCTTCCTTTTTCCTATGGAATTTATTGATTACAAATAAAAATTGTGATATATTAATATTAATGATAAAACATAAAAGAAAAGAGTGATACTATGAATATAATAGATATAATAATAAAAAAAAAGAATAAAGAAGAACTTACTGAAGAAGAAATACAATATGTAGTAAATAGCTTTGTAAGTGGTGAAATAAAAGATTACCAAATGTCATCACTACTAATGGCTATAGTTATAAATGGAATGACTGATAATGAAGTAATCTTTTTAACAAAGTATATGATGTTATCAGGTAGTATATTAGATTTAAGTAATTTAAGTAATGTTGTAGATAAACATTCAACTGGTGGTGTAGGAGATAAAACAACTTTAATAATATCACCAATAGTAGCATCCTTAGACTGTAAAGTAGCTAAAATGAGTGGAAGAGGTTTAGGTTACACAGGAGGAACTATAGATAAACTAGAGAGTATACCTGGATTTAACGTTAATCTAACTAAAGAAGAATTTATAAAAGAAATAGAAGATATAGGAATGGCTATAACTAGTCAAACATCAGATATCGCTTTAGCGGATAAAAAGATATATGCTCTAAGAGATGTAACTGGTACAACTGAGAGTATACCATTAATTGCTTCATCGATAATGAGTAAAAAAATAGCATCAGGTTCAAAGAATTTAGTATTAGATATAAAAGTAGGAGAAGGAGCCTTAATAAAAAATATTGAAGATGCTAGATATTTAGCTAATTTAATGATCAAAATAGGAAAAGAAAATAATATGAAAGTAATATGCCTACTTACTAATATGAATATACCACTAGGAAACAACATAGGTAATTCATTAGAAGTACTAGAAGCTCTAAATACACTTTATTATGTTCCAAATAACAATTTAACTAATCTATGTATTGAATTAGCTAGCTACATGGTTGAATTAGGTTTAAATATTTCTTATGAAGAGTCAAAACAAAAAGTATTAGAAGTACTTAATAACAAAAAAGCTTATAACAAGTTACTAGAATTTGTAAAATATCAAAATGGTGATATAACAAAACTACCAAAAAGTAGCAATATATATGAAGTAAAAAGTGAAAAAGAAGGATATTTAACTAATCTTCACTCATTAGAAATAGCTAAGTTATCTAGTAATCTAGGATCAGGAAGAAAAACTAAAGAAGATAAAATAGATTATTCTGCTGGTATTATCATAAATAAAAATATAAATGATAAAATAAATATAGGTGATACTATCTTAACATTATACACTAATAAAGAATTACCACAAATAGATAAAGATAAATTATTTGTAGTAAGTAGTATGCCAAATAAAAATGTAAAATTAATCTATGAAGTTATTAAATAATATTTACAAAAAAGATAAATTATAGTATGATATTAAACGTGAAAGAAGGTATAAAATGGAAAATATGACTATGGATAAATTAGTTAATTATTGCAAACAATATGGATTTATATTTCAAGGAAGTGAAATATATGGAGGACTTGCTAATACCTGGGATTATGGTCCCCTAGGTAGTAGACTTAAAAATAATGTTAAGGATGCTTGGAGAAAAAGATTTATTCAAGAAAGAATTAATGCCTATGAAGTTGATGCTGATATTTTAATGCATCCTAGAGTTTGGGAAGCAAGCGGACATGTATCTAGTTTTTCAGATCCTTTAGTAGATTGTAAAGAATGTAAAACAAGACATAGAGCAGACAACCTTATTAATGATTTCTCAAATAGTAGTATTGGAGATGCAATGAGTAAGGAAGAAATGATGAATTATATAAGGGAAAATAAAGTCCCTTGTCCTAAATGTGGAAAAAGTAATTTTACTGATATTAGAGAATTTAATCTAATGTTTCAAACTTATCGTGGTGTTACAAACGATAATAAAAATGTTGTATATTTAAGACCAGAAAATGCCCAAGGAGAATATGTTAATTTTCTAAATGTTCAAAGAACTATGCGTAGTAAATTACCTTTTAGTATAGGGCAAATTGGTAAAGCATTTAGAAACGAAATAACTCCAGGTAACTTTACTTTCAGAACTATTGAATTTGAACAAATGGAATATCAAACTTTTTGTAAAAAAGGTAGTGATATGGAATTATATGAGTATTTTAAAAACTATGGTAAAAAGTTTTATATGGATTTAGGTATTCCAGAAGAAGATTTAAGATTTCACGATCATGAAAAATTAGCACACTATGCAAAAGCAGCATGCGATATTGAATATAAGTTTCCTTTTGGTTGGGGAGAAATAAATGGTACTCATAACAGAACTGATTTCGACTTAACTCGTCACCAAGAATATAGTGGAGTATCTCAAGAATATCTTGATCCTGAAACAAATGAAAAATTCATACCATATATTATTGAGTCTACTTATGGATTAGATAGAACTGTCCTTGCTATTTTATTTAATGCATATAGCACAGAAACACTAGAAAATGGTGAGAATAGAGAAGTATTAAAATTACATCCTTATTTAGCACCTTACAAAGTTTGTGTATTACCTTTAGCAAAAAAATATCATAAGGAAAAGGCACAAGAAATATATAAAAAATTAAGTAAAGAATTTATGACTACTTATGATGAATCAGGTAGTATTGGTAAAAGATATCGTAGACAAGATGCAATAGGTACACCATATTGTATAACAATTGATGAAGATACCATTAATAATGGTACTGTTACTATAAGAGATAGAGATACAATGCAACAAACTACTATTAAAGTAGAAGAAATAGAAAAATATATTGAAGAAAGAATAAATTTCTAGATATTTCAAGAAAATTCTTTCTTTTTCTTTACATATTTACTTCTAATATGCTATAATTATTATGAAAATAGTAGGTGACGCAAGTGGAAGAAAAAAACAAAATAATAGAATTATATATAGAAGAAAAAATAAAAGAATTAGAATCAATGTCAATGTATGTACCAAATGAAAATAAAGAAAAATTACTAATGGCATTTATGAATAGAAATGAAGATATTAATGTCATAAAGACAAGAATAGATACAATCTTCAATAATAGTGTAGCAGCATATAAAGAAAACTTAGAAAAAATGGGTTTTACCTATGATGATGTAGTAAAAGTATATGAAAAAGTAAATAAGATGAACAAAACTACTGCTAAACTATATTTAAGAGGTGGCCTAGTTCCTTATCTTTTACTAGGAGAGCCTTCAAATAGAAAACATAATAATTTAGATTTAATATGTAATAAAAAAGATACTGCTATGATAAGAGAAGTATTTAGAAAAAACAATTTATATGATCCTAAAAGAGATAGTTTAACTTACACTGTAAATAATATAGATTATGGTTTCCAAGTAATAGTAGATGGTATAAAGGTAAATATAGCAGTATATGAAGAGAAAGAAAATGGAATAACTGAATATATCTTCGATTGCCATAACAGAATAGGAATAATAAAAAACATTAATGTTAAATTAAGTGAATATATTGTTCCTTATGTTTCATCAGATAACAAAAAATATATGTCAGTTTCTTTAGAACTAATAGTAGCAGATAAACTTATGTTAAATAGAGATAAAGATAAATTAGATATAGAAAAAATAAAAGAATGTAATGGAATAAGTGAAGATAAAATTAAAAAAATTCCACTACCAATTGTAAAAAAAATAAAGTTAGTAGGAGATAATTTAGAATTTACTAGTACCATGCCAAGAATCAAACTAGAAGTACCTAAAAAACAAGATAGCAAAGGTTTTATTAATATTGGTACAATTCTACTTTTACTAGCAGTAATAGCTTGCATTATATTAGGAAATAGATAGACTTTACAAAGTCTATTTTTTATATTAAAATATTCTATGTGATGTTTATGGAAGAATTATTAAATAAATGCGAAATATGTCCTAGAAAATGTAAAGTAAATAGAAATAATGGTGAACTGGGTTATTGCAAAGCCTCAAATAAAATGAAAATAGGAGGTTATCATCTTCATATGTGGGAAGAACCAATTATTACAGGAAAAAATGGTTCAGGTACCATCTTTTTCTCTTATTGTAATTTAAGATGTGCATATTGCCAAAATTATGATTTAAGTTTTGACTCAGTAGGAGAATATATAACTATAGAAAGATTATCTGATATAATGCTAGAATTACAAGAAATGCAAGCAGAGAATGTAAACTTAGTAACTCCTACTCATTATATACCATTAATAAAAAATAGCATTTTTTTAGCCAAAGAAAAAGGCTTAAAAATACCTATTGTATATAATACATCGGGTTATGAAAGTGTTGAAAGCCTAAAAACATTAGAAGGACTAATAGACATATACTTACCAGATTTTAAATATTATGATAATAGTTTAGGAAAGTACTCTTCAGTAGCAGATTATTTTAATATAACTTCTCTAGCATTAAAAGAAATGTATCGTCAAGTAGGTAAACCAAAGTATAATAAAAAAGGAATGTTAAAAAAGGGTGTAATAGTAAGACATTTAGTATTACCAAACAATTATCAAGATTCCAAAAAAATAATAAATTATCTATATCAAGAATATAAAGATAATATAATACTAAGTATTATGAATCAGTATACAATAACAAAAATAACAAAATATCCAGAATTAAATCAAAAAGTAGATCCAAAAGAATATGATAATTTAATAGATTATGCTTACAATCTAGGAATTAGAAACTGTTTTACTCAAGAAGAAGAAAGTCAAAGTGAAAGCTTTATACCTAAATTTAAGGGTGATACCATAATCTAAAAAATACTAGTTAATATTTTAGTATCAATAAGCGTCAAAGTTAGAAAGCCTACACCCCAAATATAATATCTTATAGTTGTTCATATATAGACCTAGGCTATATATGACATGATAAGACTTTAAAACCCTAAAGGCTTATCATGAAACAAAAAAACAATTGACAAACCCTATAAAATATGGTATAATCATAATACATTTCGTTTGAAATCTAGGGGGAGTAGGTTAAAATGAAAAATAGTTTTGTAATAGAATATTTAAATGAAAATGAATTTAGAAAAAAAGAGCGTGCTGTCAAAAAATATAATATGTTAGCATATAAAAAATTAGCATTTGATTTTTATCCATCATTTAGAGATGGAAACTTCAAAGGAATAGTAGTATCTAAAAATACTAAAGATGGAATTACTAAATATGAATTAAAATTACCAACAGATAGAATGTTTGCAGCAGTACATGGTGATGTAAAATTACATTACACAGTATATGAAAGTCAAAAATTAGTAATGCTAGATACCCTAACACCAGAAGATATCTTAACTGAAGGCCATCAAAAAGAACTATCAACATATAAAGGTGTCATGGTATCAAAATCTCATGCTGATCGTGATATGTTCAAGATAAATCTATTAAATATGTTAGACAAATAAGAAGCACCTGCTTCTTTTTAACTTATTATAAATAAAAAAACTTAATAAAATATCAAGAGGTGTAAAATGAAAATTGATATAAATAATTATGAATATAATGAAATAATAAAAGATATTTTAAAAAATAGAGAATTCAAAAAAATAGAATCTTGTCAACATCACAAGATTAATAGATTAGAACATTCCAAAAGAGTATCTTATTTTTCATATAAAATATGTAAGTATCTAAATTTAGATTACATTGAAGCCGCCAGAGCAGGCTTACTTCATGACTTCTTTTTAAATAAATATCATACCGGTAAAGATTGTAAATTACTAATTAGTCATCCCAAAATAGCCTCAAACAATGCCAAAAAACACTTTACCTTATCTGATAAAGAAATAAATATAATAGAAAGTCATATGTTCCCAGTAAATATCAAAACACTTCCAAGATATAAAGAAAGCTTAATAGTAAGTTTAGTAGACAAAGTAGCATGGGCATATGAAAAAGCAACAGGCTATTCTAAAGAGATAAACTATTACTTAGGTAAAACAACAATTTTAATATTTTTATATATGACAAATTAACTTAAATCTTGTATTTAAGTTTTTTTTTAGTAAAAATGTCAATTTTTGTGGTATACTATATCTAGGTGGTAGAAGTGGAAAAAAGAAGAAGAAAAAGGAAATTAAAAATAGGGAGAATTGTAGTAGCAATAATAATATTAATAATATTATTATTAGGAGTAATCTTTATTATAAATAAAGGTAAAAAAATAATTATAAGTAAAAATGAATTATACTTAGCAGCAGATAACAATATAGTAAAACTATATATACTAGATGAAGAAGAAAACATGAAAGAAGAAAAAGAAGTACCTCGTGGTACTAAAGTAACATCTTATAATGATAAGATAGACAAAGATAATACAAATTATACAAAAATAGAATATGAAAAAAATAATTACTATGTCATATCATCATCATTAGTAAAAAATATAAAAGATGTAGTATTAGAAAAAGAAAAATATGTTAGAACATCAGTAACAGTATATGAAAATGAAACTGATTCAAAAATATTATCATTTATCAAAAAAGGAAATAAACTAGATATAACAGGTTATGATAATCTTCTTGATGATGGTAATGTTAATATGTATAAAATAAAAGCTAATGACATAGAAGGTTGGGTATATTCCAAATATTTAGTAAATGATGAGCAGTCCGCTAAAGAAGTATATAATGAGAACGGTGTCTATGATATTCATAAAGACCGAAAGTTCAAAGGTAGAGAATTATATGGAGGTAAACCATCAACTTTAGATTATTATCCATATGAAAAGCCAGAATTTGCAGATAATAAGTTGTTAAAAAATGCTAAGAGTATGTATTTAAATGCTGGTGTAATCGGTTCTATAGATAGTTATTTAAAGATAGCCAAAGAAAATGGTGTTAATGCCATAGTAGTAGATATAAAAGATGGAGCTCTTGCATATTCATCAAATGTAGCTAAAGAAATATCTCCAACTGCATATGCTACCGCTATTAATAGTAATGAATCATATAAATCAGCTATTGATAAAATAAAAGAAGCAGGTATCTATGTGGTAGGAAGAATAGTAGTATTTAATGATACCCATTATGGTAAAGATCATCCAGAAGATTGTATAACATCAACAGCCTCAAGTAGATTATGGCCATCAGCCTATAGTAGAGGAGCATGGTATTATAATGTTGAACTAGCTAAAGAAGCAGTAAAAGAAATGGGCTTCAATGAAATACAATTTGATTATGTAAGATTTCCAGAAGATGCTTATAATATGTCAATAAAAGGAAATAGTGATTTTAAAAATAAGTATGACGAAGAAAAAGCCGAAACTGTTCAAAACTTTCTTTTCTATGCTAGTGATCAAATTCATAAAACAGGAGCCTATTTATCGGTAGATGTATTTGGCGAATGTTCTGGTGAATATGTAACAGCATACGGTCAGTATTGGCCCGCTATATCTAATGTAGTAGATGTAATTAGTTCTATGCCATATACCGATCACTTTGGTAGAAGAGTAGATACCTGGACAAATGCTTATCAAACAGTAAATAATTGGGCTAAAGGAGCAGCAACAAGACAAACTGAGATACCAACTCCTGCTATAGCAAGAACATGGATTACAGCTTATGATACACCTTACTGGAATCCAACAGTAGTATATGGTGCAAGTAAAATAGAAGATCAAGTAAAAGCATTATATGATGCTGGTTTAGATGGCGGATTCATAACTTGGAATTCAGCATCCAGTCTAGCCAAATATGAACAAATAAAATCAGCATTTGCAAAAGATTACCAATAAAATTACTATCCAAATAGAAAGGAAACATTATGAAAACAATAGAAGTAGAAAATAATAAATACGAATTAATAAAAGATTACAAAAATGCCTTCGATTTAGATGAATTTATTAGCCACTATACAGACTTTTTTGAAGACTATGATTATTTACTAGGAGATATAGCCTATAGTAAATTACGTCTAAAAGGCTTCTATGACGAAAAGAATAAAAAAGCAAAGCCAATTAACAATTATAAAAATGTCAATAAGTATCTAGAAGAAAATTGTGCTGTAGAATGTAAATATTATATTTTAAAAAAAATCAAAGATGAAGTAAAATAAAGCTTCATCTTTTCTTAAAATTGCTATACCAGTTAAGTTACTAGTTAGTTAACAAATATCATTTAGTAGAGCCAATAATTCTTTCTAAGTAATATAATAAATATATATTCATAATATGTGTTATTCTAGAAAACGTGTTAAATAAACACAGAAAGAGGGGAATTATGGTAAATAATATATTTGAAAGAAAAAAAATAAATTTAGAAAAAGTAGTAAAGAAAAGCAATAATTTAATGAATAAACTTCTTATATTAGATTTACTAAATAATGATAAATTAAATAATTATATAATAGAATTAACACATAAAAAAATATATATCAAAGGTCCCACTATTATAAAAGATGGATACTTAACAGAATATGAACAATTCGTATATGTTTTAGATAACTTTATATCTCATTTCATAAATATATTTAATAATATAGATTTAGTATATAAAGTTATACCTACAGTTATAAGTGATAACAAAGAAAAAGTATTATTATCCAAAAGAAACTATTATGATAGTAGTAATATCAAGTATTATAACAATGAATTTAATAAAATAATAATATCTATCTTCTATAATAATATCTTAACCTATAGAGAAGAATTAAATAATCATTTACTCGCAGTAGATATAGACTTAGATAAAATAAATTTTGAAAAATCAAATGATATCAACAAAATACTATTTTTATTAGAAGAATTATATTTTGTAAATAGAAATAGATATGGAATAATAGCTTTATTTGAAGTCACTAATAGTGAAAACTATAATATCTTTTTAAACTATTATGAATTAATATTTAATATATATCAAAAGAATATTAACTTTATCAAAGAATATCGTAAGTTTAAAGAAAACAATAATATGTATTTAAATGTATAAACAAAAAAAGCTAACCAAAAGGTTAACTTTATTTTTTTAAATGGTGCCTCGTTGGAGATTCGAACTCCAGACCCTTTGATTAAAAGTCAAATGCTCTACCGACT
>ENA-OOZQ01000135-OOZQ01000135.1-human-gut-metagenome-genome-assembly--contig:-NODE-135-length-65375-cov-17.638717_pt1 | contig 65375 bp, 94 predicted proteins | sample MGYA00241188_ERZ501399 | MGnify/ENA primary metagenome ERZ501399 (study PRJEB25962, sample SAMEA2042658) | human gut metagenome | biome: human gut; feature: human-associated habitat; material: faeces... | reverse complement strand
TGAGGAGGGGGTGTAGTTTTAGCGACCCCCCCATCATTAGCTCTACATCTTTTTAATTTACCTGGGGTTTGGTTACTTTCTTGTAAATCCCTAAAGGATTAATCGTGACAATTTCGTCAATTGCTCGTTCAACTTCATGATTGTATTCTTGTTCAGACATTTCATCAGAAGTTTGTGCAATTCGAGCAAGATAAGAACAAGAATTGTAACCTTTTTCTGTATCAAAGAGAAACCATTGACTGAATTGATCAAAAGGATCAAAAGGATTGTCAATTGTGGTCAATGCACAAACGTTTTCCATGATCAATTCACTCCTTTCACATAAGTTGCAACTGTTGATGCAGAAACATTAAGTGCATTTGCGATTTCATTAAGTGTTTTACCAGAAGCGCGCATAGCTTTGATTCTATTAATCTTGGCTGTACTAAGCGTTGTTGTAGAACGAGGCGTTGCTCTTTGTCTAAGACTATCCACATCAGAGTTAGCAAGGATCTTCTTAAGTACATTCTCACTAATAGCACCAGCCTGAATAGCTTCCCATTCCTTATCGGTAATCTTAATAGACCGGTCATTACGTTTTACAGAACCAGCCTCAGTACGATACTTAGTAAGAGCCTGCTGTCCGGTCTTCTTAACATCGACCTTCTTACGAACGAGCTTATTAATCTCCCTATTAGTAGCCTCGGGATTCTCTTTTTTGATAGCGGCCTTAGCAGCATCAACCTTACGCTGTACCTCTGCATTAGCCTTAAGGGTAGCCTGTCGCTCTCGTGGAGCATTAAGTAAGGCATTATTCAGCTTATCATTGAGACTCTTTACCTCGGTCTGATAGGTAGCTTTAGCCTTAGAGGAGTATGCTATCTTACCGGTAGTGGATACCTCAATGCGGGCCTTATTGGCCAGGTTCTTCATATGGTTAGCATAGTCCGCATAGGCCCGTTCCATGGGGGTATCTGCATCCGAGATAAGGGTACGCGCATCGGTTGTCTCCGCCATACGAGTACTCTTCTGGGTACGTTGCTTGGTGATGGTAGTAACTTCACCAGTTTTCTTGTTTACTTTTGTATACTGGTAATTCACATCATCGGCAGTCTTCCATATGAGAGACCCTTCAGGCTTACTAGAATCATAGTCGGGGTTAGGTTTTCCGTTCTTGGTCTTGGTATTGACTATAGGGCTACCCTGTCGTTTAAGAACCGGGATTTCGCCTTTACTTCTAGAGATCAAGGTGGATGCACCGCCGCCATTCTGGTACTCCTTCTTAAGAGCGGAGATGTTATTGTCGATCTCGCTCTGCTTATAGTCAAGCTTATGTTTCTCGGCATCGATGACAACCATGCTATGACGAACCGCTCTAGCTAACTCGTCATCATTAGCACCTTTCAGTGTCATATCGGTGATAAGATTAGAGATCTTACCCATTTCAGTCTGAGTATTCTTCATAATCTTATATTCTTTACCGTTACGAAGATAATGTTCAGTGCCATCGGAATCTTTGACAGTCTTCGTAGCGCCATAAGAAGTCTTGGGATCAAATCCTTCGAGACCCTTAAGCGGATTTGTAGATGTAATCTTGACCTTGCCAGCTTTGTCATGAGTAGGAATACACATAACGGTATCGCCATCAAAGTCGGCACCAGACAGACGCTCAGCAACCTTACTATTGATAGCGATAGCATCCGAAATATCAGTGCCAAGCAAAGCTTTGGCGTCTTTCTGTTTATTATTAACAGTCAAGATAGGAATCTCAAAGGTGCCGCCATGAGGATATCGAATAAGTGCGAGCTTAGATCCATTTTCATACCTTGGAGCATACACTTCGGTGTCCTTCATAGAAGTAACAGGTAATATAACATGATACTTCTGACCAGGCAGAGCTGCTGCTTGAAGATGTACAGCTGCTGAATCACACTCATCTGCAAATTTATTAAGTAAATACTTCTTTACAGTAGGATTAGTAAGTGAACTTAGTTCTGCAAACTCAGCCTCTTTATCAGAAGCGGCAATGTTCAGCTGCTGTTTAGCCAAATGCAACGACTGCTTAGACAAGAACTGAGCAGGAAGTGCATCTTTCCATTTAGACCAATCGCCCTCATCAGCTCGTGTATTGATCAGACCCAACTTAGCACCAGGAGTTGATGCCGATACTTGCTTGCCAGTTTTAGGATCATACCAATACTGACCGCCCTTTTCCACATCCTTGATAGCGGAACCAAAGGGATTGTCCGGATCATCCTTAATCTTTTTAAGGACATCTCGCATAGCAACGTCTTTGGACTTATTGGTGTTAAATATAACATCGACACCGTCAGGCATATTATCCGAATAAACAGCCATGCCCTTCAAATATCTGTCACCATCAACGAGGATTCGAACCTGAGAGATACGAGATTCACCAAGAGACAAATCAGGAACGCCTCGACGAAGTTCAATAACACCATCTTTATCGATACCGCCATCTTCTTTATACCGAATCATAAGACGACTAGCATCCATGCTTTCAGGATAGTGGAACTTCTTTTCGTAAGTTTCGCCACCGTCACGAGAAATATATTCATTCAGAGAATGTACATTTTCGTAGTCATAAATATCTTTATGTTCGGTACCAGGAGGACAAATGACTTTAAGAGTGGTCATTTGATTAGGATTAGTAACCTGCGGAACACGACCGCCATAAAGCTCATAGCCTTCAGCTTCGAGAATTGCCAGTGCTTGATTAAGTTTTTCTTTGGATATACCAAGTTCTCGTTCAACACCAACACCAACATCGATCATGCCTTTTTCATCGATTTGTTTCTTGATAAATTCAGCAGTCTGTTTAGCCTGATTCATACGAGCTTCGGACTCTTCATTAAGCCAAGAACGAATAGTAGATTCGTTGATGTTTTTGCCTTGTTCTTCAGACATCTTTTTGGCAATGGCAGTAGGACCCAAACCGTCACTTTCCAACGATTTAGCTCTCGCCACGTCATAGCCTCGACGTTCATCTTTAGCCAATGCTTTCTGAGCTCGATATTGAGTAGTAGTCAGACCAAACTCGTTCTTGATGTTTTCAGGTGTCTCGGTCCAGCCTTTACTTTTTAGTTTTTCGATTCGGCTTAGAAAATCATTACCGTGCTGATACGGATTTTCGCCAGAACCCCAAGGATATCGACCACTACGGCGAGGCATGCCATAATGTTCAAGGTATTCGTCATCATTCATGGAATTAGAACCATAATATGATTTAATTTCTTCCGCAACAGAATTCATGGTACTAAGCCTCCTCAAAATCTAGTCGTTCAAGTTCTTTATTCAGAGTAATAATCTTGTTCATGACGAACTCGATGTCTTCGGGAGACGGTTCCCAAATATCACAGTCATCGTTCTGATAGATTCTCAACTCGATACGAATATCACTAGGTTTGACTCTGTACTCCAAACAAAAAAGAGCAGCATATACTTCAAGCTGCTCTCTGTGTACAGGTCCTTTTCCAGTTTTCAAATCGTGGATTCTCAAAAAATTATCTCTGAAAGAAATAGCATCGGCAGTACCGAAGAATCTGTCAGAATAATATAACACCACCTCAGTCGCCATTCGAAAACCAATTGCGTCATTCACATACGCATAAAGGGTCTTCTTAGAACGAGGCTGCTTAATACCAAGATCTATAGTTTCTTTAGCCCAGGCATGGAGTTTAGTTCCAATCTCTGCAGCTTTCTTGTTTTGATAAACTTCAATTGCTTTTGAAATATCATAGCGAAGCCAACTGGATTGACTCGCTGAGAACGGAGCGTGTAGACCGTTAAGATTTCGATGATTGTTAAATATCATTGCTAACTATTCTCCTTAACTGTTGAATTTATTTGCAAGTTCATTTAGGATTTTGTCTTTGTTCTCGGGACAAATGAAACGAGAAAATGACATCTTGTCCATCATCCCAACATAGTATTCTTGATTCGGTCGTTTTGACGCACTCGCGTTCTTCTTGACTTCGAGGGAAGCCCACTTATCATGGAAGAGAATCAACAAATCGGGAATGCCTTGAATATAACTCGAGTCATTCTTCATTACGATACATCCAGGAAACAGTTTCTTAAGCTCTTTGATAAGATTTGCTTGGAATTTGTTTTCTAGCATTCAGTGGACCTCCTTTCGTGAAATATCATTTTTGAAAAAGCTAAAAGAGAAAGTATCTTCTCTTCATAACAGTCGTTGTTTTTTTCGCGAATTTTGTCAAAACTGGAAAAATAAAGAGTCCTAGCTTTTGCCAAGACTCTTGCAAGAGTTATCAGAATTTACTCTGCATAAAGGAATATATTTCTAACGCGACTAAAAATATCACTCAGTATATCTAAACTCATCAATAGAACACTTCAAAGCTTTTGCGATCTTATCCATGTTGTAGAATCCAGGAAGAAACTTACCTGTTAAGTAATTACTGATTGTTGACTGAGGAATGCCAGTAAGTTCCGAAAGCTCTAATTGACTAACACCTTGTCGAGTCATTAATCGACGAAGTCTTTGCCTAAACTCAACACTCACCTCTTGCTCGGTCATATTATTGCTATCTCGAGGCAGTCTCCTAATCGAATGATTGATATCGTCATACAGAATAGTCTCACCGTCATTGGTCTTGACGATCAACTCATACGGACCAACTTTCTTGTATGAAACCATTCGCTCGCTCAGAAACGGGTAATAGGATTGCATGTTCTCAAAAATATAATTGGCCATAAAAACCTCCATAAAGCTAAAACTCGTGGCCAAAAACCCACTTTGTTTTCTTATCTATATATAAAAACTCGATTTATTACTATATAGTAATAATTTTAATTTTTAAAGAATTATTAAAAAATAAATGGGCTTTTGGCCATTTCGAGAAAAAACGACGATGTATCGTTATTTTTTGTGGCCAAAACTACTTTTCAAAACCGGGCAAAAGCCCACTTTTTTGGCCACAAGTTTGACCACGACCACTTGAATTTTGTTGAAGCCCAAAACTAAAGTGGGCATAACCCAAAAAGTGGCCACGAATTTATTACTATATAGTAATAATTTTTTGTGAGTCAATTCATATATAGTAATAATTTTTTGTGAGTCAATTCATATATAGTAATAATTTTTTGTCAAAAATAAAGAGGACTTGTTGCTAGCAAGCCCCCTAAATTTAACTTTAGGTCTTCGATTCGGGTCCAATTGCAATGAAATGGGTATAGACAGTATCATCTTTACCGCCATATTTGACAATTTCCTTACCGAGTTCGCCAAGATCCATTACCTTGATCCCATCTAGATTGGTGTATCCATTAAAAACAGTAAATCTGTTTGGGTATACGTGCTTGGCGTCCTTCAGCACATCCATCATGCTATCAGGAATCCAATAACGATTTCCCGGACTGTTTTTGTATCCAATGAAATATCCAATAGTTCCACCTACGATCAAGCAAATAGATACCTTAGCCACGGTTTTAATCTCGTCCTCGTGCTCATTGATAAATGCCTTTACCTTTTTCATAAATATGTACCTCCAAAATATAGTAACCTTTCAGTCCATAACAGCACATGTTTATTTAGCGATTATCATTCGCACTCCAAATAAGGCAAATCATGACTCTCACAATACATCTGCATCCAAATATCACTGTCGGAGATCTCCTGTGAGTTGTCATCTTTGTTCTTAGCATACCCATCATCACGGACAGACTTGATCTTAGGCAAGATTACATCGTTCAACACTTTATGTACTTTGCAAATATCATCTTTGGAAAATCCAGCCTGATCCATCGCAATCGTCATCTCATTGTAGCAACGAGCACTAATTTCATTAGACTGAATATCAATTTGTTTCATAGCTTCTGCTACAGCTTCATCCAAAACCCACGGTGCTATGCCATTTTTTCCAACATGAGCTTTCATCAAATATCACCCTCAGCACGATGCAGACTCTTATCAACCTCGAAACCATCGGGATAGCGAGCTTTGAGCTTGTCAATATTCATTTGGCAAATATCATTAAGGTCCCAGTTGTGAGCAGTGCAATACTCGGCAATGAACCACATCAGGTCGCCCAGCTCCTTTTTAGCATGTTCTTCGTTGAACGGATGACCCTGGTAACGCTTCTGATAAATCGAGTGGAGTTCACCAATTTCTGCAACCATACCGTGAAGTGCGTGTTTACCTTTCTCTGCATCGGTCAGATCATAATTGATGCTACGAGCTGCTGCATACTGATAATCGAACATATTCATAATATATTACCTCCAAATCTTTCCTGTGGTTTTATCAACTAATACAATCCGTTCGCCAACTTCGAAACCTGCCATCTCACAAATATAATAGATGGTCTTCACAAGCTTCTCCATTCGCTTACGGTCTTTAGTGGCCTTATCGACCGCCTCTGTCATAGTCGGATCAGAATATCCGGATGAGTTTCTTCCGCGTTCGTTCTTGTTTCCTTGAATCGGACTCATTTAGTTGCCTCCTTATCGGCTTTATCCGTCTCTTCACAAATATCAACCGTCAATGGATCAATGTTGCCCATTTTGCAAGCTTTCATAAACAATGTACGAAGATACTGAATGTTTTTATTGTCGTTTTCGATAATCCGTTTGTACTTTTCAACTGTCTTTTCATATTCTTTGATTCGTTTATCGCAACGCGCAATAATATTAATATCCTCACTAGTAGTTTCTTGATCAAGATTCTCATTCTTGGCGCCAGTCGTGAGTCCGCAGTAAAAATACCCAACAGTACCGCCAATGATGAAAGCGGAGACAATTGCGAAGAAATTCATAATTTATACCTCTTTTATTTATAGTAAAAAACTGAAACTAAATTTAATCAGAGTCAGACAGACTAAAGCAGAGCAGAAAAGCATCGCAACGCATGGCCATATAGCATCAGATTTGTGTCTATCAAGATTACTACCGACCGATCCCAATGTTAGTAACCAAATGAACCCTGCAGCAAAACAGATAAGAATAACCGGTATAACCATCGTTTACATACCTCTTTTCGCAGTGAAAATATTATCTCTATAAATGCATTCGACTTTAATTGTTATGAAATCGCCGTGTGCAATTTTGTCAATGTCGTTCAAACAATTATTAAGTTCTTCTTTGTATTTACAAACGTCAGTGTGCTTGCATTTATCGCACGGATTAGTCATGCGTTGTCCTCCTCGTTTTCGTAAGCCGTACCATATTGCTTTAAAGGAATTTCTTCTCCTTTTGAGCAGAAATCATAGTCTGTACAATTACCTTTCAACGGACAGCCTTCTTCGTTACGATACCGACAGTCCTTACATCGAATAACTTTTCGCAATCGCTTATTGATCTCACTATAAATATGCGATGCTACCCAAATCTCGGGCCATAGCAGAAAAGCACCGGTGAGCATAAGAGCAGGACATCCAATGAATATCAATGCAATTACTTTCAATGCGTACAGAGAGTTTGCATCGGCTACATCCATTTGACACGCCACCTTTTAATTTTCATAAATTACGAACTCCTTTACTAATATAAAACCCGCATGCTGGACAAGACCTGTAAATATAAATCCATCCATCATACGGAATTTTATAATAATTCATTTCAGCTTTTTGGCATTTAGGGCATAAAATATTTCATTCACTCCTTTTCGTCTATACGTACAATACCAAGTCGCGTGTCTACCCTTGCATGAAAATCGCAAACTGAGCAAAAACATTCTTCGAGTTCGCCATCATAAGTCATAAACGCACCGCACTTAGGACAAGAAATATAAAGTCTGTCGCTCGGATTCAGTCCATGGTATATCTTTTTGACGATAGTCTCTACATACTCAAGCTTATCGACAATTGCTTGTGCCTTAAGAATAAAATCATCCAGTCTCATGTCATGTTCGAAATATTCGTCTGCAAGATCGCTAATTTCTTTGTTCTTACGATTTTCAAAAAAATAAAGCATCGTATGAAGCGTTTCCTCAGTGAATTTCTGTCCATTCATATTTAGAACCATTTCCTCAATGAATTTCTGTTCGTTCATAATTAGACTCCTTATCCTCAAATATCATTTGTCAATACGAATGTTAAATGAACTACTGACATACCACGCAAGTGCGATTGCTATGTATGTGGGTAATGGTGCATTGGCGAGATATAGGATTGCGAAAGCAACAGCTAACATTTTTTTATTCCTCTTTCATTTAACTTCCTTCTTAAGAAGTTCATTCCGATAACCCCACAATAGACCACGAATCTCAGATATCTCATCATTTGTCGGGTGATAACCATCCGTAGCAAGAACACCGCGCAATCGTTCAATATCACTAATGGTCTCGAAGATTTCAGATACTTTCATTTTTATCAGTCCTTTCTATGAATATCATCGCACCAGCGTTTTCTGGTATCTGCTCTGTAACATATGTGTTACTTTTTACAAGAGACCTTTAGTAATCAGTTCTTCTTCTGTTAGATATCTGCCTAAACTTTCGGAAAATACTTTATAAGATTCTAACGAATCAACTGATTTATTTGACGCTTTATCTATAAAATTCATACCTTTATATATAAGATTTGGATGTTTAGAAATGTAAACAGATAGTGCTATTCCTGAAGTAAACATAAAGATTTTTGCTGCAAATTTAGTCTTAGCTTTATTTGTAGTTTTATCGTTGACAAAAGATATGTTTCCTTTTTCGTTTATTCCTAAATGACGTTTACTCTTTTGAGACGACTTTTTCTCATTTTTACGAATACCTCACTTCATTCCTTTAACTCCGTGATGATATAACTCATTCATCTTATAACCACCTTCCTATAAAATATAAATCCACCATATTTTTTCACACACAATAATATAAACAATAGGACACCATTTCGGTTTTCATGGGCTTCGTTTCCTAAAACCCAGCTACGTATCAATAGTAGCCCTACTCCCCCGCCCTGAAGACATAGGGGATAGCCTCTACAGGTTCATTTCAAAAATATAAAAGAGAAAAGACCCAGATTTTACTCTGAGTCCTTACTCTTAATTTAATCATTTTTCAATTTTTACCAGAATGTATCCCGGATCATCCAAATATAACTTAAGATCATAGAATTTCAAACAATCTAATCGCTTGGATCTGAACACATAATTATCCGAACCACTTCTTGTTTTAGTTTCTACTAAAGCTAAGAAATATATTTTATTATACTCATTCATATCCAGTGATTTTATTGTTTCTAAACTTTTATCTAGTTGAACAATCGTCATAAAATATCACACTCCTTTCATTAAAGGACATGTAGATTACGCGAACATATTTTTGAAATGTTTCCCACGGGATTCCAATGGATTAGTTTCCCGTTAGTCACGCAAACAAAAAAAAATAAAAGAGAAAAGTGCGAGTTCTACTGCATTGTTGTAATAATGTACAATTCCCCTTACACACCGGGCAAAGGTCATCACCAATACATGATTCTCTTTTCTCTCATAATACGATATGTAATTCTCGCGTGACCCCTAGCAATAACTAGGAAAAGTGTTTCGTTGGCAGAAAGAGTTTCATACTTCCCGATGAGCGCAACGAGTACATAAGGTTTCTTTTACTTCTTCAGACATCTGCTTTTTTCTCCTTTCCAGTAATTAACTCAGAATTAGACAAAAAGAAAAAGTAAAAGGCCAATTTCGTGACCTCTTACTTCATTGCTTTATTAAGCTTTTATTCCTCCATGCTTGTTGATAAGCTCTTCGATAATTTCGATAGGCACATAACCATAAACGGTTTTCGTGTAATCCGAATCATCCTCGGCATACTCGTTAATGAGTTCATCTTCCGTACTCGGAAAACCAAGCTCAACGCTTTCATAGTCCTGTATCCCATTAAGTCTCGGTTTACAGTAATGAAAGGCGCTGGCTTGTACCGAAATGGAATATCCATCATTACAGTACAATCTCGGTCGATTCTCTTGGATTCCATAGGTGTGTGTCCTTACCGGTTTCTTCAGCCAATCTCTAATAGTCATGTTAAATCAACTCCTTTCACTAAAGGATCTGTTTATATCGCGGTTGTGTCTTGCTCAGTTTTTGGTAAGAATTTAGGTAGACATTTCTTACAAATGTTTTCTTTCTTGTAATCCCCCTTAAAATGTCTATCGACAAAACCTCCATGCCAAACGTCTGATCTTCTATAAGGTTCCATCCAAATATAACGTTTGCATTCGGAACACATACGTGGAAAAAGAGCGAACCGATTACAGGAAAATATCATTTCTCTTTACCCGTGATCAGCTCAGCATAAGGCAGGCTCTCAATCCAGGCGCAGAAGCTATTCCATTCGTCAAGTTTATGCCCTTTACGAGATTTGTAGATATTCGCCAGAACCTCGTAGTTCAGCATTACAGTACGTCGCTGGTTGTAAGAACTCGGCAAGAGCTGGATCATCTGCCACCAATCGTTTTTATCTTTAGTTTCGAGGTACCGCTCCCGATACATGTTGAGCAAATCTATCATTGGTCTTAGGTCTTGAAGAGGGGCGTACAGATGTTCGTGACTAAAATCCTCCAGCGTGAATTCCTTATCCGCAATCTTGTGCATCGTAGAACAGGAATTAGCAACAGTACCAACCTTGTAGGTATCGAACTCCTTCCACCAGTACAGCGGAGCCGTAATATCAAGATATACGGTAATCATCCGCATGAACTTACGATGATCTGTACCGGCTTTACTAAGACGAGTCATGAGATCGAGGTCATTCGGACCAACCAGAAAATAATTTGGCGAATTGCACAGCTTATGCACCTCGCAATTGTCACAGTCGTCCCAATTATCGAGTAGATAAGACGTACATGTATCACATCTGCTAGCAAGAATTGGTCTATAGTTACTATCACTCTTCTCCCAAGAGTTCATCGGATTACGCATGCCTCTAATAGCAGCTTCCCAGCCCATAACTTCGGTGTTTTCAATTTTAATCATTGCTTTTTCTCCTTAAGTTCTTCTAAAATAACGTTCTTTTCATAGTCATCGTAAGAAGTGGCCCACCAAGATTCGAGTTTTGCGAGATGACGTATCTGGGCATTGGATAGTAAATATAAATGATCTTTAACCACTTGCTTACGTTTTTCTCTATCCGGATGAGCATTTCCAGCAAATAAGCACTGACAGTACTCGAATGGGTAATCGCAAATAGGACAATTATCGCGTTTCAAAATATCACTCCTCAAACGGCACCTGTTCAACATCTCCACCCTGAACTGTAACCGACTGCATGAGCTTACCAGTCTCTTCGTCATAGAACAAGGTATCAAGAATATCATCAATCTCATCCTGAATCTCCGGTTCGGTCATACGCATGACTTCATATTGTTCGAGACCAACATTCTTACGAAGTTTCTGCATGACAGTGCCGGCCCACATACGGAATTTACGAGCCTCAAGCTTCCTACTAGCAAAGAGCGCCTCGTATATGCCAAGCTCATTAACTGCGAGCATAGATCGAGTAATATTATCGCCTCGTGATCTGTTATACTTTGAAGGTATATCAGATACTTCAACTGTAACTCTGGTGAGCATGTCGGGATTAAGTCGTTGGGCAATCTTAAATGTCTTTAGATTCAATGCATCGCAAATATCCTTCAGAATAGCCCACCATTCACCATTGATCTCAACAAAACGAATATCATAACCGCACCAGTTTTCGATTTTCATAGTTTACTCCTTATCTTTTTCATCCTGGAATCCACATTTCGGACATTTGCATCCAGGGTAAGCGCTTGGACTTCGCACCTCTTCGCCACAGATCGGGCAAATATAAGAATCGGCATTATCGATCCAATGTTTGGATTTTCGTTTATCCCAGTCTTTCTGCATCATTCCAAGGGTATAATTTTCCTCATCAATAAATTTGATTTCCCAAGGGAGAATACGGGCAACGCGATCCTTAAACTCCACGATTCCAAACACATTACTTTCTTGTCCGTCTGGCGATGATTTAAACGAAGGCACTACTTTGGAATACTGTTCCCAGCAATGAAAATATCCAAGTTCGCCGTTAACTTCGCAAAGCCGTCGTTCTAGTTTGATTGCAATATCATGCAGTGTACTCATTGTTTTACTCCTTTTTATCCTCGATTTTCATAATTTTACCGTCGGGCATAATACAAGTTCTATCGAAATTTGTCTTATTATAAGCCTGCTCTTTAAGACTGTGCAGTTCGATTTCCAGCGACCCGATTAGTTCTATGGTATAAAAGCCATCGTTGGTAGCTTTAATATTTTGGTTCCCAACACCGTCATCTTCAATGATCAATTCAAAGCGTCTCATTACCGTTCCTCCAGAATTTTAATAGCTCTATGGAAATTCTTCTTACGAGTCTCTTTACTGCCATGCTTAGCTAAATGAACCACTCGTTTATTCGGACAAATATCAAGGACTGAATCTTTAATCCCAAGAATGGTCATCATAACATCTTTTGAAACTTTAACAAATGTAGCGAAAGTTGCTTCAAGACCTGTTGACAGTTTGGTATAGTCATGCTGGTCATACTCTTCTTTTACTTCTGGATTCTCCTCAAAAGTCTGAATCTTAAAATCTTCGAAGTTCATTCCTTTTCCTCCCAATTGACAGGTGTGTGAGAATATAAATTAGTAGGCTCACTCAAACACTCGTGACAAGGATCTTTTTCTTCTGCTACCTTTTCGTGCTTGCAAGTTTTACAGTACTGATCGAAATATACTTCTTTGAATTGCTCTTCCATCAGACATCCTCCTCGTCAATAAACTGCATTCCGCACAATGGACAAATATAAATTCCATGGAGTTTAGTTAGTGGCACTTTACAAAATGGACACATAAAAGCCTCCGTTAGCGTTTAATCCTGACGAATTGTTTGCATGAATACTTTCGTCCAGGGTATTGTTGATCTTGATAACAATTTTTATGATGATCAATGCAGCATTTTGGATTTTCTACTTTATGCTGACATTTATTACAAACACAATATGGAAAGAATTCCTTACAAGGGTTACCCATGGTTTTTCTCCTTTACTTAGTCGTCAGAACTACACGAGTCGTATCAGTGAAATATGTGACACCATCGATTACAACTTGGATCTGATCTCCGTCATCATAATCCTTCCAAGATGAAATCTTACCTTCAACACATTCGCCGTTAGGAAGTTCCACATAGACATAAGTGTATTTGTATGTAGTGTCGATGATTTGTTTGTTGCATCCGGTCATGATAAATGTCATTCCGATTGCAAGAAGAATCGCTGTGAGTTTTTTCATAAGTTTTCTCCTTAAATATCAATGTCCGTTAACCCAACGAACTTCATTAAATTGCTTCTTCTCTCTAAGAGCTTTAGAGATGGCTAGGTCGATTCCAGAACGGCTTTTGAGATGGTAGTAATATAAATCAGCGTATGGAGTGTTCAGTCGATCGATCCGTCCAGCAGCTTGAGTCATGACTTTATATGAGTAGCTTTGGCTGTAAAATATAATACAGTTGGTTCGTGTGTTCTCCCAACCTTCGCATGCTGATGTATAGTTACATAAATATATCCACTTCTTACCTTCTGGAACAGGCTGATGCTTGTGCCCATTGTATTCAGCAACTTCAACATCTTCGCCGTAACCAAGATTTCTAAGAATATCTAATTCATAGTCAAACGAATAGAATATAATTGCTCGATCGTAGTCCTCAAGAATTTCGAGTAACTGTATCTGTCTTGATTCATCCGAATTGACTATTCTTCTTAGAACATAGCAAAGCCCCGATGCTTGTTGAATTGGTTCGTTTTTATATGGGTCCCAACGGTTACGAATAGCGTCTTTGTAAGCTGAAATATCATACCGGCAATAGATGTCCTCATGATGAGTATTAATCTTATGCTGATAGTTCATTTTTACAAGAACTTTGTCTCGTAATCGATTGAGAAATTGTGTACCTACATAGTGATCGATCTTTGGATACTTTGTGTATCTGGAATATACAACATGCTCTCTTGTGAATTCGGTTTTGTTTCTGAAGAAACCGTTTGCCAAAAATACCGGCAAATAGTCCATGTACGAATCCCCAGGAGTTGCACTTAATAATATCCATTGATTTGATTTAGCAATCTTAAGAAAAGTCTTAACCCATGAACCGCTACCGACTAATCGTTGTTCATCCAGCAAAAAGAATGCTCCAGTTACATCTTTGTACTTTTTGATATTATTCCAGCTATCGATTATCACTTTGTTTTTGTAATAACTTACTTCTGGATTTTTTGAAATTAGAAAATTAGCTAACTCTCCTTCCCATTCGAGCGAATCTCTCTTTTTTGCAGTTGTAATGATAATTAAGTCTTGAGGGTTCTTCATTGGAATATAACCGTTTTCATCAATCCAACCACCGTTTTCTTTGAAATAATAGAAAAGTCCTGTTCTTGATTTGCCAGATCCCACAGAACCACAAAGAATGCATCCGTTATGGAGTTTTTGCACAGCTTCCATTTGATAATCGTATAAGAATGGAGTACGTTTAGGTTTTTCCATATATTCAATATGTAGACCATTTACTGTTTTACGATTTTTCATTTCAGAAGCAACTGCTTGGACATTTTGTTCTTTAGCATTTATTGCGGAAGCACACTCTCGTATACTGCTAAAAATTTCTCCTGTTTCTACTATTCGGACTGGTCTAGAAATATTTCGTAATCCTGTTTTTAATGCATGAATGTTGTTTTCTCCAACAGTAACCCATTCGAGATTAGTTTCATCATTGTTAGTTTTGTCACCGTCTATATGATTAACTTGGGACTTATTGTTCGGGTTTAGAATAAACGCTTCGGCCACTAATCGATGAACTCTTTTTACAGTTTTATCAGTATTTAAATGTACTCTTAAGTATCCGTCTTTGTCCGGGATCGGGGATAAAATATGGTTAGTTGTTTTGTTTCTAATTTGTCCATGATTACTTACTTCATAATTAGGAAAGCCCTCGATATCCTTCCATATTTCCTTATTCATTTAAGATCATCCTTAGGCTCCCAGAGACTCTTTTCCATACATCTGTAACAAGGATCATCAGAAGCTATATTATCACCGTATTTACAATTTATACATGTATGGTTAGGCTGGTCAGAGTCAGGTTCAACCTTAATTTCAGTATCTTTTGGAACAATGACGGCATCACAATATGCTGGAAGAATAACCACACCGTTTATTTTTTGCTCAAGAATGCTTTGGTAGAGATCCTTATATTTATCTTGTTTCAGAAAAACATTGCATTTAACCACCAAAATATCATCTTTTTTCATTTCTCTTCCTCCTTAGGTAGCCACTGCTTAAAGATCTTGTGGAAGCAATTATCGTTGCCAAAATGCTTCTTAGCGATTGCCATAGCCAAACCCTTCTCAGGATCATAAATATCATTCGGACCACATTTTACAATGGTCTTAGTGCCATCAGCCCAGAAGACAATGGTAGCAGGAGCGTTGAAGATGACGTTTTTAATGCCAGGAACCTTGGGGATACCATACGTAGCGTTAATGCAAGCTCTGTACATTGCGGTGTTAATATCTTCGTGCGAATTCATAGTATAATCCTCCAAATTCTGTTTCTTATCGTTGGGTACCTTGATCAGATGCTCGGGAGCGAAATAGAAATATCCATATCTACTCCCTTTGTTTGTAATGTAATCAATTTCCACGGCTATTTTGGATTCCTTTGCGTAACCGAATTTAACCTCTCCAAAAGTCCTACGAAATTTACCATTGTATTCGTCAGAGTTATAGCCGACCATTACACGGTCACCGTTTGCAAAACCCATATTTGTCTTCCTTTCTGTTTTAAGTTGTGCAGCATACTTAATGGGATCGACGAATGAATATCCATCAGTAATATTGCCGACGAGTTTTTGTGATGCTTGCTGATCAATTCGGTTAGGATCTGAAAATTCTTTCCAAGTCATGATCGACTCCTTTCAATTTTTACCAATTTACAAATATAAAAGAATAGGAGACCATGTTTCAGATCTCCTAAACCTTTTTAGAGGATTTTAATACCTTGGGATTCAAGAATGTTCTTGAAAATGGCACAGCTTTCGATGGTATTTTTTCTTATGCTATCGTTGAAGTCACGACGCAAACCGCGATAATTATCAATAGCATATACCTTCTCCACGCTCGGGTTTCTAGCCTTAAGCATGGCTGCTTGGTATAAAATATTTCTAATTGTCACCTCCTCGTCCATGACAAAACAATAAGCTAAAACTTTATACTGCTTATCAGCTCCACCAATTCCATAAATATAAACTTGTTTACCGGTCATTCAAACCACTCCTTTCATAAAGGGGCTTGTTTAGGTCGCGTTAAAACAATGAAAATTCATTAATATTTCCGCTATCCAGACAAACCAACACCACTACGAGATTGAGAGATGGAATTTTGAATTTCCATTGATTAATATCCGGATCTGGAAAGAACTCAATTTCATCCGAATATCTACCATAATGATCCTCAGTGTATTTAGCCAATCGATGTCGATACCAGTTTGCAGTTTTCATATCAAATAATCTCCCATTCTTCATGAGCTTTACGCAGATGTTCATGTCTTGCTTTTTGGTAGATACATTGCAGTCCCATGTCTTCCAAGTCTTTTGCATCTAATCCTAAAGAGCACAATACATCATAATCACCATCCCAGTTGATGGCGTATTCATGATTATCCATTTCGTACACGAATGTTTCATAGGCAATATCATCGCTGCTCATGAGTAAGTCATGAACTTCTTGATTATGACGTCTCAACATTTCAATGAAACGTTTAGCGTCTTTTTTCAGCATAATATCACCATGATTCATTACAGTGCAGCAATCGGATAATTCAACATTGCCTCAGCTTCACAAGGGCTTCTTTTAATTGTTCATTACTGAATGCATAAGCAATAGGGAAGTCATTAATCTCTTGTCGTTGTTTTTCCTGTAAGTCGTGATAAGCTTGTGCTAACATTTTAACCAGACTCCTTTTCAGATATCGGTAACACTTTGAATTCACAATAGCCATGATAAGCTGCATAATACTCGTTAAGCAGATAGCGTGCTTCTTCCAAATCATCAGCATAGTCACAAATATCCCCTGACTCCGACTCATCGAAACGAACAAATATTGCATACTTAGTCATGAGAATTCATCTCGGTTTCGATCTTTTGTGCTTCAATTAAAGCCCAATAGCAATTAGTATGAAAGAATTGTTTTAAACCTCTTTTAGTTACAATCCATTCGACATTTCCATGATCTTTAGCCGTCTTTGGATTATAACCGACTGGATAATGAACTTCGCCTCCCACAAATAGGGCATTTCTGATTAGTGAACATAATTCGTGCCATAAATATCACTCCTCAACTATTTCTTAAAAATCGAATCAAGATCCAGATCAACCACAATCCACCAGTAGCGAACACTAAAATGAAGTCCAAGATAAGACCTAAAAGTCCTCGCTTTCTCATGATTAGTCGCATCCTTTCTATAAAATATAAATGGTGGGCCATGCAGGATTCGAACCCGCACTCAAGCAGTTATGAGCTGCCAGCTTTACCCTTAAGCTAATGGCCCAAATATAAAAGAATAAGACCCAGCGTTTCCACCAGGTCTTACCCTTTTAAGTTAGTTTTTCAGTTCGCGATTTATTCCTCAGGATGTTCTTCCTCAGCATAACGAGCTGCAAAGCGATCGATCTCCTGAATGACTTCCATCGCCTGCAGATATGCGGTGCGACCATACTTACCATTAACCGGACCCCAATCATAAGGACGAATGTCCAGATTGACACTGGAAATATCAATGTCGTCGATACAGCTAATAGTCTCCTCATTCAGAGGATTACGACGGTCACCAGTAACCAAATATACATTAGGACCGCGGTCATTGAATTTGATCTTAACCGGCAGATACATGAACGGCATGTCCTGATCATCTCGGGGAGGCTTGATCTTAATGTTCCAGCCAGCTTCAATCAACTCGTCAGCGATCTCCTGATTAGGAATAATAACTGCGAAGTTGCGATCGCCATCACGATTAAACTTACTACCAACGCCTGCAAAGTTACGGTAAATGATACGAGCATCATCGATCTGAAGGATACCGCGAGGTGCATATGTAATGTTCATAATATAATTCTCCTTTTTTCTTAAATATTTTTAATTAATTTTCTTAGGACGTACTTTATGTTCTTTGCGGCACTCGGGACAACGATTAGGAAGTTTAAGACCCGTCTTTTCATAAAAAACGGATTCGCCAAGCTTGATTTTAAATTCCTTACCGCACTGACGACACTTACGAGTTTCGATTACTTCGTTACTGCAATCGTAGCAAAGCTCATAAGCTTTAGGCGCAGTAAATTCTTTGCCGCATTTCTTGCAAACGCATTTCACATTCTTCTTTTCTTCCATTGGTAGAATCTCCTTTAAAATAGTAAAATATAAAAGCAAAGAGCCCCTGTTACAGGGCCCTTTGGGCTTTTTCAGTCGGTGTGTTTTTCGCCTTTGAATTTCATGAGGTTCGCGTAGGTTTTGGGCGCATTGGTTTCACACCATTCTACGAACTTATCGTCATTGCTAGCCACCTGGAACAATACTGTTCCACCGGCAGCAAATGCGATGTCATACAGAGTCTTACCAATTGCAAGACCAAAACCGAGTTTGATACCATCAGTGATTTTCATTTAGAATCACTCCTTTCATAATATGACATGCAAAATTAGCGAATTATCGCACATCGAATGCGGTTGTTTCGTTCCAAGGCTCGTCTGGATTATTCCACGGAGGTTCCTCATTAGAAATATCATCTCCGACAAACTGTTCGAAATCTCCGTACTGAGAAATAGATTCAACAGCGTCATCTACGAGTTTTCCATAGAACGAACGATCAATATCTTCCTCTTTACCAAGAACTCGAACCATCTCAGATTCAAGCCAACGATAACCTTTGGCACCAGAAGCAGAATCGTATTTGGTGTTACCATCCTTATCGACACCCTCCCGAACAAGTTCACCGCCACCGCAGCCAGGTTTAATCGGACAGAATTGACCAACCTTTCCGATGAATTGGTAGTTATGCTCGCCTTCGGGTAGATGTTCATTCATGTCCAAATATAAAGCAGAGCTAACCGAGAAAGTCTCACATACGTCGTCAAATTCAATAGGTTCCTTGCTAAACAGGGTCTTGAATAAATAAGGAACGGCGAATTGCTTACCAGTAGCAGTCCATTCTCCAGCATGTTTACCGTCTTTATACTTAGCAATATAAACAGCATCATTCACGAGACACATACGCTCATAAGTAGCCTCATGCTCGAATGTGTAGCCATAACGCTTGCCAAAATCCATAACAAACTCAATAATCTCCGGAGTAGCATTCGGGATCTTGATTGAGTCTGTCTTGATATGGGCAACAGTGAATCCTCGTTTCTGAACCTCATGCTTCAAGTCGATCATGAATAGAGCGCCACGCTTAGCTACGATGTTATCCTTATTACGAGGATCATGGAACGGATTGTCGAAACTGGCAGATGTTAAACCATAAACCGAGTTAATGGCCGTCTTAAGTGCATCAGCAAGCTGTTTTGAAGTTAGTTCTCCATCTTTTACTTTCTGAATATAAGGAACGAGTTTACCATCCAGCATATGGCTAACTTCATCCCAAGCTTCATGCTTGATACTCACTCGACCCTCAACAATATCACGGAATGCTTTAGTGAATTGGACACCCAACAAACACTCGGCAATAAGACTATGAGGATGCATGGAAGCAATATCAAGCAGCGCTACATCGAAATATATGCCAGGTTCAGAATATACATAGCCACCCTCACCGACTTCTTCTTCACGGTAAGTAGACTTGCCACCCTCGAATTTGTACCCAGGAAAATATGGGAGATAAGATTCATCAGTAGCAGCCTGCATCATTTCGGGGCAAGCCATGTTCAAGAATGCTTCGACTTCCGGATCGAGTGCCGTGACCGGTTTCGACATATCTCGATAACAGAAAGATCCTTGGGGTTTCTTGTTGTTACCAAATATAATCTTGGTTGTGAGACTGTTAGTCGTATCATTAACCGTCATGCCAGCCAAGTCAGCCAGAATTTCTCGAGCAGTCCAATCCGCTTTCAGATAGTTGAATGCTGCCTCGGTCGCGATAACGTCATTATCGCAATATTCAGCAACCTCAATCCATCTTTCTTCCGGTACCGGCTGATCCCAAGGAAGTCCGAGCTCCTGATGATGGATACCCATCTCGATCTCGAGTTTCTTCAAGCTCTTTTTGTTACCGGCAGAAGCGAAGTCGTAAATATCAGTGTACGAGAGGTTATAGGCTTCACCGAAGAATACGCCTTTAGTACCTTTCTTGGTGTTAATGATCTTTTGAGACAATTCATACAACTGCTCGGTTGTATAGCCAATCATTCTGGCATAAAGCATGTGATTGTCGTAACGACGACAGTTAAAGCCAACAAGTTTGAATCTTAGTAAATCCTCAATCTCACTCGGCTTAGGATTGATCATTCGGACTACCGGTTTTCCTTCGCCAGCAATTTTCCAGTTCACAAGGAATAAGTTCGGGAAGACCTCTACATCGTAAAAGACCAGGTCTGCTGACTCATCTTCTTTATTAACTGAAGGTTCGTCTGACTTGAATTTCATCCTATTGACGAGCTTGATGCAATAGTCCGATTGATTGGTGCTTTGTGCTGCAAAAGCAATTACAGCATTTTTCATATCAGACACGTCATATGAAATTCCACTATCATAGGCTTTAGTCAAAATATCATTGATGAAATCGACATTACATCTCGTGTTCGGATGAACCTCTTTGTTTAGGCATTTCTTAATAGTAGTTCGAAGACCTTTTTCAGTCTGAACTACATCTTTATTAATCAATTTTGCATCCTCCTTCAACGGCAACCCGGAGTTAATAGTCGCGATCGGAATATCATTGCATTTGGTTAATTTGCGCCTCAGCGAGCTTTTTCCGTTAAATACTTTTATTTCAATATGATCATCATACACCCGACTAAGGCGAGTAACATCGCCAGTGTAAACATAATGTAGGTGGATACCCGCACCACTTTTAGAAAGTTCCGCATAAGTAGTGGGCCAAGAAGAAGCAGCAGCAAGGTTTCTCTCAAGCGACTTCTCTCCTTTCTCATCTGGAATATCAAAGTCGATCACTATATGATTCTCCGGAACTTTCACATAATGAAGCTTTGTTGTATCCAAATCTTTCAGAGTAGAAGTTACGTCATCCCATTTTTTACTCGGAGTCTCTTTTGACGAAGCATACTGTGCAAAGCAATCCGCGCATTCTTTGTCAAACATAGATTCCGTCGAATTGAATTGAATCCACGGTTTTTCCTCCCTGGGAATTTTTGGATCTTCAATTTCGTTTTCAAATTTATCAGTTCTGAATCCTGTGTAGTAGCTACGTACACGAGATCCATCTTCTGCTACGAATCGTTCTTTGAAGTCCCAGAAATAGTTCTTCAATTCCTCCTTGAATTTCATCTTACTCAACGAGAAAGGAACCTTCGCCTCATCACAATATACTTTATACATCTCCCAAGCAGCTTTCAGTGTCGTTCCATCGTCTTTCTTGAAAATATGATAGTTATCGACAATAAAGTTGTAGAAGTCGTTTGATGCTCCCAGCATTGCAACCGGAATATAGTCATCGTATGCTCCAGGATCGTCTAAATATACCTCATGGCAATGGCTTGCTATAGCTCCAAGTTCAAACGACACCTGCTTTACAGCAGCCTTATACTCTTTTGGCTTCAACTTGTTTCCAGATGGAGATACATCAATCAGTCTTCGAATCAAACCGGATTTACCGTCAGTAATCTTCACAGGATTATTCGTACCCATGAACAAGAAACATTTAAATCGATTAGAATATGCAGACTTAAACTTCTCATTCACGGTCATCATCTCGTGAGAAACCAGACTGTTTAAACGAGTGTTATCTTCGATTTTCGATAAGTCACCATCATGTTGAATAGCCACAAGAGGATTGTTTTTGAACGGCTCCAAAGCAAAAGAGTTACTAGACGATCCCAATGCCTTAGCATCAAAGACCGAATAGTAACCCTCAAATAACTGTTGAATAATATTCAGAATCGTAGATTTACCTGTGCCCATTGAACCGTAAAAGACTACAAATTTCTGAATTGTTTTCGAATCGCCTTCGATAATAGACCCAATAGCCCATTCAATCTTGTGGCGCTCTTCTGGAGAATATAAGGTAGAAATGATCTTCTCATATGCATCAATGCTGCCAGGTTCAAGAGAATAATTGAGCTTTTTACTTGCATAATCCTTCTTATTCGTAGGAGTGTTCAAGAATATCAATTTTTCATCAAGCATGTGGAAGTTATCACGCATCTGCTTCTGACAATACTTATGCCAAGCGTCAATCATTCCTGAGCCAGCATCCCACAAATGAAGGGTTATGACCGTATCAGAAGTTTTCTGCTTATAATCATTTGCGTATGCATCCAACGCTTGGTCAATCAAATATAAAGCGTCCTGCTCATCTGTGGACCACAAGCCCCGATCCTCGATCCAAACAGCATAGAAATCGCCGCCTCGGATCATTAAGTCCTTACTTTTCTTTATCACGAACTTAGGATATACCTCGACGACTCCTTGCTTCTTGGATCTTGTTGAAATCAGCAAGAAATCAAGCACATTCTCAATCCTCCTTGAACACGTCGGGATATTTGAGTTTGTAGACCTCTTGCTCTAAATCATTTACTTTTTTGGTCAGCTCTTTACACTGTTCGGCAATGCCATAGATACAAATACCGCCCACAACTAGAAGGATAGTAGTCTTAGTATTGAATCTACGCTGCTTCGCAAGTGCTTTGACGATAGCGTTAATATCCTCACCAACATTAGCAAAGTTACGATTGATCATTTCACATTCTTTAGCAAGCTGAATATAGAGTGGTTCCATTTATGACTCCTTTCAAATATCAAGTAATATGGTTGAGATACCAGCACATCTGATACCAGATTTCAACATCTCGTAGATCGGAATCGCAATTTCTAACCGTGAATAATCCGCCCTTACCATCGGGCTCATATTCTCGATCAAGAAACCGTTCAAGAATATCATTCGCGGCATCTCTGTCAAATCTGCTATCAGTCATAGAACCAAGACCAAGATTAGTGATCATCCCCCAAAACCATTGCTGAGTTCGATCACCAATGCTTGGATCGTCCATTATCGTTTCTTCGCATCTGATAGCCAGTGCAAGAATCATCTCAAGCACACTACATGGCATGTCGAGATACTGATAAATATCAATACCATCTTGCTCATAGCCTTTAAGACGAGAAAATCGATAACGTAAATCTATTCCATCCTCAGCTCGGTTTTTATCTCTCGGAATAGAATAGATGAATTCGGTATCATGAAGCAGCACAAACAGTTTTCGATATGAGATTTGTTCAGGATATCGATCTTTACAAGCTAGATCATACATCCAATCGAAGTATTCATTAGTTATTCGATCTCCAAATGTCATAAACTATCCACTCCTTAATTAGGATTGGACTTTTTAACATCAGAATACTTACGAAGATCCAGAAGAATTTCATAATCGGTTTTATATCGGTCATTTCGTACAAAGACAGAGTCGTCCTCATACTCACCAAAATGATCCAGCGAATCTTCACCGACCATACCTTCGACATCTTCAATCTCATTATCAAAGTCGTCAGTCAAAACACCATCGGAATAGTATGTCAGACTAACAGTTTCGTAGTCATCCATTTCGCCGAATTCTTCTGGAGCAATCACATAGGGCTTCTCACGCATGTCCTCTCCTCCTTCCTTAGATTCATTTGTATAACCAAGATCCACGGTTAACTTCGAATAATCAACACGATCCTGGTTAACCTTTGGCTCAACTTCAACAACATTTTGAACCTTAACTTCAGGCTTTGCTGCGTGTTCTTCAGCGATCTTTTTATAATTGTAGATTTTTTTCACAGACTCGATCTCTTCGTCTGCAATTCGCTCATACTTAGTTTTTACAAGTTTCCAAGTTACGACCGAACCGATAGCAGCACCTATTCCAAATATAAGAAGTTTTACAATTTTATCTCCCATCATCTTCATCCTCTCGTAACGTTATAACAGTGAAAGCTAAGCCTCCCGAAAAGTAATGCGGTACTCAAAAGAACTCCACCAACAATATGACGCTTCCGTTTTGTGTTTAATGCTTCATCTATAATAGATAGAATCTCTTCGAATCTGTCCATAAGATCAGCCCCTTCCGTGTAGGATTGCAATACCACTAGCAAGACATAGAGCTGACATTACTGCAAAAACTGCTTCTAGGGTTTTTAGCATATTGCTCATTCCTTTCTAGGATCTTTAATGGTGATTGGGAAATATAACTTGTTATGGTCCTCGAAACCTCTAATGATTCCAAGAGCATACCAAGTTCTTACCGTTGCAACACCAACGTTAAACTTCTTAGCAACTTTTTCCTCATCAATGAAAATCGATGACATAATGGAGTCCACGTCTGTATCTTCAAGATTGTTCTGAAGAATATACACGATCAGATCTCGCCCAGTCATTTAAGTCACTCCTTTCAAATATAATTACCCCTGTCTCCGCTAGCAAAGAGACAAAGGTAATTTGAGATTAGATCAAGTCGAGAATATTACCATCGACATTGAAGTCAAGCAGGATAGTGCGTTCATAACCGTTAACAAAGTCGCGAGCTTTCTCACGGTTCATGTTGTAAATGCCGAAATCTACAAAGTTGTCGCCTACAGGATTCTTCTTGTCATAGATCCAACCAACAATCTGACCAGCCTTGGTCTTAGGAATACCAAGCATTTCATACACATCATTCAGGAACAAATAGCCTTTTTTCTGAAGACGCTCATTAGCATAGTTCTGCTGACATTTCAGGAAATATAAATTCTGCTCAGAATCCTTGGTCCAACCAGTGCATCCATCATCAAAGAAACGAGCATAGTCACTATAATCATTAGGATCAGCTACGTTTACAGTGTTCGTAACTTTAGTCTCTTCACCGGTTTCTTCGTTGACTACAGTTTCCTCAAAGTCTTTCGCCTTGACATTATAGCGAAGTTCTTTATCGAGTTCCTTGCCGAAACGCTCGATTACACGACCACGGTATTCTTTAAATCCTTTATCCACAGTTGCGTAAGCAGCAGCCAAAGCAGCATTACGTTTACTCAAAATATGATGAGAACCAAGGATGCATGCGATAGAAGCAGCGCCAAGAATAACCGCTGGACCGTACAGTTTTGCAAATTTGACAGCAGTCTGAGTGTAGACGATGACAGTGTCTTTCTTCATATCGTCTTCAGAATATTCCTCAGCATGAGTTTCAGCTACTTCATGGATCTGATCCATCTGATCCTTGGTATCTTCTACAATAGCACCGGCCTTAGTAGTGGCTTTGCATGCCATAACAGCACTGGCTACAACACCAACGACACCGACAACAACCATAACCTCGGGTGCATACTTCTTGCCCTGCAGACTTACCTTGCTGAACGTACGAGATGCACTCGCCATAATATCATTGAATTTCATAGTTCATTACTCCTTTTCGTTATTAGCATATTTTTTCATGGCCGCGATAGTTTCAGAATACATTTTTCCAAATTCTGTTTTACTTGCATCGCTCTGAATTTCGGCACCCAAAGCCGCATAGCCACAAATATCAATCCAATTGTCATCCTTATAAACACCGCTGGAATTACGAGCAATTTTCAAAAGAATCATCATATTTGCCACATCGGCACTAGTAACCGGATGGTCCAAATATGCGCTCCACATTTGGGCAATGGTAGCAAAGCTATCTTCCGCTTTACCATAAGTACCGGCTCGCTCACCGTTAATAATAGAACGAGCCTTTTCCAAAATATCATTCCTAATCATTTGTTACTCCTTAATCAATGGGAATTGCTTTGGGCATCTTCAACAAATATCCATCACGAACTCGAATCGGTTCGGCATTGCGAAGATTGGTCCAACCGTATTTATTATCAGTGTAAGCGCAAGTTTTACCGACAAGATCGTACAAGTCAGATACTTTCGCCACACCGTAAGTATCAATAATTGCATCCATTTGAGACAAGACAGCTTCAGCTTCACCCCTAGTCTCGAGAACAATATCATCGAAGTCATACCCGGAACGTCCACGAGATTCAGTTCTAGTAGTACGATTTCGACTGCATTGATCATAAGAGAAACGATCGGTTACAGTAGTACGTCTATTAGGTCTACCACTATCTCCATAAAGGAGCATGTCGATACTATTAACAACAATATCGCTGATCGCTTTCTTGATGGACGGAATAAGAACGTCGTCAATCACAAAACTTTTGATATTACGAGCGTCTTCGGAAATAAACGTTTCTTTGATCTTGTCAAACTCAGTTTTCTTTCGAGTTTTAACGGTGCCAGTTACAACCTTTTCAACTTTCTTTGGCTCCGGCAATGCTGGCAGGTTGTTCTGTTCTTCTTTGAAACGGTGAGAGTTTGGTTTAAAATCATCCATGATAAATGCCTCCTTTAATCGACAGCTTTTAATTTTCCAGGCAAATCAATTTTGGAATTAACTGCCAATCGTTGTTTTTTCTTATATTGATGTTTGAGATTACTCAAAGCTTTCTCTTTAGAGACAGCCATTGTCTCTGCTTTCCAATTTCCAGTGATGCAGCTGTCAAATAACAACACCGGGCCTGTATAAACATATCGATGATACTCGCTCATCCTAACCTCCAAAAAGTAAAAAGGGAAAGCACCTTGTTATGGGTGCCTCCCCTTTTAGTAATCAGATTTCCGTTGTGTCTTCAATAACGTCCTCAACCACGTCGCCAATGTCAGTGTCAGCTACAGCTTCGATGACAGGTTTAACGTCGATCTTTTTAAGTCCGACCTTGACACCATACTTATATGCGGCATAGCTGCATACGGCGGTCACCGCAATACCTGCGATTTCCTTCTTATGCTCCTTGATGCCATCGATAAGTTTGGAACCAAAGTTCTTTTTGGTTTCGACAGTTTCCTTGACCTCAACTGCATTCATTTCAACATTTTCACTCATGATTAATTACTCCTTTCGAAATATAACGGAAGCTATCTGCTTCTCATAAAATAACTTGCAAATTTCGCGGACGTACATAGTACGGAATATATGGTGTAAACCAATCATAGAAAGTTGGAAAAGTTATACTCCGGGGCATGATTAAAGTCATAAACAAGGCAAGGACGACCATCACTAGTAAGCTGAGAACTAAAACTTAATTCAATTGTCCCGCTATCAAGATTCCAGCCAAGTTCGTCACCCATTTCACTGTATTCAACCCCAAGTAAATCGTAGAAATCATTCAAAGATTGATACATGTTGTTAATAATATTACGGTTGAGTTCGTTCTCAGCTTTCTTCAATGTGTCCATATCGCAATAGAAACGTCTGCCAGTGAAACCTTCGCAGCAAAGTGTAGTACCCTTACCCTCAACAATCACGTCAGATCTAGTAGCAGAACTTCTCTCAAGCTGTTTTTCAGCAACTTTATCTTTAACGTCCTGCATCTTTTTCTCGCCAATAGTCTCAACTACTGCGTCCTTATACTCACTAAGAGCTGTTTCAGACAGTTTATATGCAGTAGCAAGAGCTGCATTACGTTTCAGGTTAGTCGCACTTGCGCCTACAAGACAAGAAACAGAAAGAGCACCAGTGATAACCGCCGGAATATAGCATTTCCACGTTGTTTTTACGGTTTCTATCACCGGCAATTTTTCGGTTTTCAATTCCTCTTTCTTATCCTCGATGAGCGTCATAGCTTTCGGAGTAGCTCGTACAGCCAATACGGTAGTAGTAACCATACCAGCAATGCCGATGCCAGTGAGAATTTCAGGACTATGCTTAGTCGCGGTACTTCTAATGCTTTTGATAAAATTAGTTACGATTGATGCGTTCATAGTTAAACTCCTTTCATTTGTGGAAAAATAAAAGAGGCCCGATGTGGGCCCCTCTCATTACTTGTGGCGGGTAACTGCTTTGCTAACAGCTTTTGCAATCTTAACATCAAGTTCTTTCTCTGCCAAAACGGTAGAGGCGATATTTACGCCCAAACCGATAACGGTAAGAGTAGTTTTGATAATTTTCAATGTAGTTCCGTTCATAAAGCATTACCTCCTTTCTCATAATACAGCTTGTAATTTTTGCGAAATATCAAAAGGAAGAGCTATTGCTAGCTCAGTCCTCTTCGTCGATAAACTTTGTGAACTTTTTTAGATCGTCGACTTTCATGTCAAATCCACCGTTCACATGTACGTGAGCAATCTCGTCATCGATGCGAATATCAATATCGTCAAATTGGACTTTAATCTTACAGCCCAATTTGTTCTTAATTGCTATTCCGATCAATTTTGCGATCATGCCTCTCATGAATTTAGTTTTGATTTGCATAATGTCAAACATATTCCTTTCTCCTTTTCAGAAAGTTTATTTTCTCATAAAGGAAAATGTTTTCATCGCGAAACTAAATATCTTTTTTATCAAAACATGTTTCCCATCGCTCACGTTTTAAAGGTTTCATTCTTAATGCCCACATTATTTGTCTAATGGTCACAGTTGGATATAATCCCTCGTCATGCTTTCCTGCGCGAGTATCGAAGAATTTTTTGAATCTTGGATGTAAATATAATTCATTAGTTAACCATGGATCTATCTCATCCCACCAGGTTCGTTTTTCATCGTCACATCGCTGCTGGATTACGGCTAATCCTTTCCCGTCAATTAAATATAAAGTACATTTATTGTAAACTGGATGGTTACATGTATATGTAGCACCATATTTAGACGAATATATAGCTGGTTTTTCATAATGGTATCTCATTGTTATCTCCGGAAAAATAAAAGGAAGAGTCCGACCAAGGACCCTCCCCTTGAAAGATTTTAAGTCATTTTCTAAATAGTAAAGCTCCAAGTGCATAACTTACTGCAAAGACACCAATAGCTTTCCACATACCTTTGATTTCACCTTCAATAATGCCATACTTGTACCAGTACTCAGAGTTTTGTTCTTCGTACTTTCCCATATTAGCTAAATGTTCCTTAGCTCTTTTGGCAATGTCTTCTTTCTCTTCAACTCCGAGATCATCTCGTACAAGCTGGTCAATGTAGATATTTTCCACAAAGTTTTCTATGTTTCTAGCCATCTTTTCGCTTTCGAATAGGTTTTTAACTTGTTTGTTTAACATAGTAGGTTCCTCCTTTAAATATCTTTCATTAAAGAAGGAGTTTCTATCGCGAATTAGCAATAATCCTCAAAATCTAAGATCGGTTGTTGGATAATGCAAAGTCCCATACATTCTCGACCATCTTCAGTGGTGAATGAATAGTGATCGAAGTCAATCCATGGTTGCCAGTACATTTCCATACATTGGAATGTAGACCAACCTAAAGCATAGCCGTTCTCTACGATGTCTAGGTCTAATTCTTCATACCATTCATTCAAGTATGCATAGTCTCGTTTGAGCATATTTCTATTCAACTCGTATTCTGCTCTTTGGACTCTGTATGGCGTAGATTCAAAATATCGGTCTGATAATTCATCATAGAATAATTGAAGATCGTTTTCTCCTGAAACATGATCTTGCTCGATTGCCTCTTCTACTGCTTGATCGGCTTCTTCACCATACAATTCAGTAACTTTTGCTTTGTACTCTTTGAAAGATTGATCAACAAACGCATACGCACTAGTTAAAGCTGCTTGATGATGTCTGTTCAGTACGTTCGCACCAAGAATACAAGCAATAGTAGATGCGCCCATTACGATTGACGGAATATAAACCGGAGCTACAAGTTTAACGGCTTCCATAGTTTCCAGTTTTCCACCTTTTTCTTTCTTGGTTTCTTCTAAAATTTCGGAAGCTTTGAATGTAGCTTTACCGACTAAAACTGAAGTAGCCACAACTCCGGTGACCCCGATACCAGTTAGAATAGTTGCTCCATTCTTTTTAATGAATCTTTCTAAGCCTGGGACGTAATCTCATGACAATCCTCTCCTTGTAAAAGTTTTGTAAAAATAAAAGAGAGAAAGTAATGACTTCAGGGTCGGCCCAACGAAAACCGTTGCCCGGTGGGGTACATCTTTTATTAAGTTATTACTTGGCGTACCGCCTTCATGTCTCACCGCTGGATTTCCACCAGCATTTATCCATTGCTTTCTCTCATAATACACTCTGTAAATTTCGCGAAAAAGAAGAGACCATGTTTCCACGGCCCCTTCTTAAAACTTAGTTCTTACTTCTTTGGAAGAAGCTTTTGGATAAAGCCTCGACCCATGATCGTAGTAAACGTCTCCTCCTTCTCAAAATCCATCGATACGATTGTTCCCCAGATAGTTACACCAAGCGGCAATACGATACCGGCCGCAGTCAGGACGTTCTTCACAATGCGATCCCGACGTTCGCTTTCGAACTGTTTCGTTTGAAGTTCATAGTCGTCACAATGACTAGTATCCTTCTCCGAACGTTCCGCTTCGAACTTCTGAATCTCAAGATTTTTGTCCATCAGTTTGGTCAGACCATCAACTGCCGTTTTGTACTGTTCCGAGCCAACATTCAATTTCTTTAATTCTTTGAACTCGTTTTCGATTTCTTCATTCAACAGGGTCTTGTAGCTCATAAATAACTACTCCTTTCAAATATGTGAACTTACGTTCCATAATAGTGCATGCTACTCTTGCGAAAGATAAGCATTGTTATCCACATTGATGACGATTCGCTTTTTCTTGGACAGTGCATCAAAATCGTTTATTTCAAAACGATAGATATCTTTCTCAGGATTAGAATGATCGATTCGAAGGGTTCCGGATGGTTTATGATCGAAAAATATAATGTTGATCGCAATATTAACCAAGATACAGACAACAAAGAGAATTATGTAATCCATATACCCACCTCCTTTCATTTTGTTTTTTCAAAAATCCCACCCGGGAAAATTTCGACTTTATAAAAATAACATTGTTTGTCGTCACCCGAGTACGGAACTTTTAAAGCTAGGTTAGGATACTTAATCTAGATTAGAAAATATAAAAGAAAGAGCCATCGTTTAGATGGCCCTCACCTCAGAATTACTTCTTTTCAGCCTTACCTTTCCAGTAATAGCACAATGCAAGCAATGGCAGATACCAGAATACAGCGGAATCAATCAATCCTTCAATGGCACCCAAACCAAACGCTTTTGCGTAGGCATGTTTGTCAGTCTTAGGATCGAGTTCATTCGTTGTTTTCTCAGTCCAATCCAATACCTTGTGAATAATACTGTTACTCATAATAAATACCTCCTAAAAGTTTTATTCTGCATAAAGGAGGATGTTTTCTACGCGAAATAAAAAAGAAGAGCTTGCTCAGCTCTCCTCGTCGTCAAATGCTTCTTCGCTAAGAATATTTTTGATTTCTGCGATTGTCGTAACTACAACTGGAATCGTGCATATATAAATAATTCCAATAGCAATATTCGACACAATTTTAGCTCCTACAGGCATCATAATAAATTCCTCCTAAAAGTTTTATTTGCATAAAGGAACAAGTTTTTTTCGCGAAAATGAAAAGAGAGTGCGATATGTGTTCCCTCCTTCTTACGAAGGCATAGACGGTCGCATCTTATAAATTTGTCTTTCTAATGTTCACTTTTGTTCTCTCTTCATAAATGAACATGCTTTTCGCGCGAACAAAAAGAGCCCCTATAGGGACTCCTCTGCATTATGTAAATATAATAAGTATTCGATCTCAGCTACAATATCGATTAGGTTTTCAAGTGTCATGTTAGTATCTTGGATGGTTTTCATCAAACTAGCAACTTCGCAAGTGTTTACATCTGAACGAAGATTATCAATATCGTATTCAAGAACATTCAGTAATCCGTAAATTAATCTAGCTTTTGCACGAATACTACTCTTTATCTGATTGTTCATCGCAAACAACCTCCGTATCATATAATTCTTTTTCGATCTTTCTATCTCTTACTGTTTTCAATACTTTAGCCACGATACCGCCTGCTACTGCAATCATTACTGCATTAAGAATTTTGTTTTCCATTGTTGTTTCCTCCTAAAATATCAATCTCTTACTTTATCCAATAACCAAAAGAATCTTCTGTACCGATCGTAGTAAGTATCTTTACTACACGGTATGTCCAACTTTGATTTCAGCATGTTAAAACTTAGTTCTTCAGTCACCCCCTTTAAAATATAAGTGGCTAGTTCCGAATCGGCGGCTAATGCTGTTTGCTCGACAAGTTTCATTCGATCGTGGTACAGCATCCGCTTCTCGGCTAGTCGTCCGGTTGGGTCGCCTGGCGAACTCGATCTATGAAATATCATTGGATCGTACGTACACCCACCTAGCATTTCAATCTCGGAATATGCTCGTTTCCAAATTGGATATTGCAAGCAAAAATGTTTCAATTCGTAGTATCGGTGTTTCTCGACCCAGTACTTATTTCTTTTTGATAGTTCCGCTCGTATTACTGTTGCCATTTTGTATTCCTCTTCTTTTGTTTGCTAATTCGTATACAGTCACAAAACTTTTGGGAATGATAAGACCATCTATACTATGCCTTATCGTTCCATTGACCATGTGATGGATTACCATAGCCCGGACTCATGACTCAAGAAATAAAAACAAAAGTCATTGTCATCTATATCTAAAAGAAACTGAATCTTCTCTGCTTCTCCTAACGACATCGAAGATTTACCGTTTATCTTAAGCATTGTGCTAGAATATGATTTCTCTATATGTACAGCTATATCGCTAACTTTCAAATTTTTATCTATAAGTAGTTTCTTTAATTCTTTAGTGTTTATCAAAATGCGTCACTCCTTATAAAATTTTGTCGCGTTATGCGACTAAAAAGAATAATAACTCGAATTTATGAAAAAAGTTTGAAAAAAGTTTGAAATAACATAGAAAGTTGCGTTACGCATACAAATCATTCGCATGGCGCAATTTTTTAGCTTATAATTATACATGGAAGGAGTGAATATATGAAGAACATGGAAATAGGCAAGCGAATACGACAGCAACGCAAAGCCTTAAATATATCAGTTGCGGATGTAGCTGCGTATACAGGACTGAGTAAAGCTACAATACACAGATACGAGAATGGAGAAATAAAAGACATCAAGTTGCCAGTTTTAGAAACTATAGCATCTATGCTCAATGTGAATCCTGCTTGGCTTATTGGTAAATCAGACATTAAAGAACGAAATGAAGGGAAGACGACTAATTTGTTGTTTTCATTGGATCATTTCATTAATTATGTAAAGAACTCTAAATATCTGACAATCGGCTCGAGGCAAGTCACTGAGCGAGAAAAATATATGCTTATTAAAATTCTACAATTGGCTAAAGACATCTTAGATAAAGGGGAATGATTTAAATGGGCGAAACATACGGAGTGGTCAATAGAAACGCCATGCGTGTAGCATTATATCCACGCGTATCTACATTAGAGCAAGCTAAGGATGGATACTCTATCAATGAACAAACTGAGAGAATGATTAAATACTGTGAAGCTAAAGGTTGGGTGGTTCATAAAATATACACAGATGCTGGTTACTCTGGAGCAGACACAGATCGTCCCGGACTACAGTCTTTAATTAAAGATGCAGAAAGTAACAAGGTCAACGCCGTTTTAGTATATAAACTCGATCGACTTTCACGTTCGCAGAAGGATACACTGACTCTTATCGAGGACGTATTCCTTCCAAACAACGTAGATTTCATTAGTATGACTGAGAATCTAGATACGAGTACGCCGTTCGGACGAGCTATGATTGGTATTCTAAGTGTTTTCGCCCAACTTGAACGTGAACAAATAAAAGAGCGTATGGAAGTTGGTAAGATCGGTAGAGCCAAAGAAGGAAAATGGTGTGGTAGTCGTTACGTACCTATCGGATATCGAGTCGAAAATGATGAACTCGTAGTCCACGAATACGAGGCAATGCAAATTCGAGAAATGTTTAGACTGTTCAACATGAGAATATCCCAAAGACGAGTTGCTGAAATGCTTCAGTCAAAAGGATATCGAACTACGTATGATGGAAATTGGAATCGACATAATATCAGACCATTACTGGAAAATAAGCATTATATCGGTATGGTATCATATAAAGGTGAATGGTATGAAGGAATTCACAAACCGATTATAGATAAGGAAACATTTGAAAAAACACAGGCTATACTAGCCGAGCGTGACGAAGATGCTAATAGCCGAATATCGCGAATCAATGCTCCTCTTGCTGGAATGATACGTTGTGGTCATTGCGGAAATAAGTTTTTCTTCCGTCGAGCGAAGACCAAGAACAGTGCGAAGTTGTATTGCAATTGCTACAAACGATCTTGTCGTGCTGGTAAGTGGAAAGACATACCCAAAGAAGAACGTTGCAAAAATAAAATTTGGAAAGCTGAAGAACTCGAGAAAGAAGTGTTTGATGAAGTTCGTAAACTTGCATTACATCCGGGATCATTCGACGTTAGCTCAACTGAGAGTGATGAAAATGCGATGAAAATAAAAGTCATTTCTAAGCGAGTTGAAGAAATAGATTCACAACTTGATAAATTGATAGATTTATATACTCTTGGAACTCTAGATATAAATGTGATTAAGAGTAGAACCGATGCATTGCTCGCTGAAAAAGAAAAGCTAGAAGTTAACATGAGATCTTTAGAAAATAAAGAGAAGATGTCAAAAGAAGAAGCTGTAGAAATCGCATCGAGTTTGTGTGATGTGATTGATAGTGGAGATATTGACGAGATCAAAGCCCTTGTACAAGAGCTGATTAAAGAGATTGTCGTAGACGAAGAAGATCTTCATGTCTACTGGAAATTTGCATAAAATATACGTGGAACCCTTGCTATCACTGGCTTGGGTTCTTTTGCGTATTAAGAGAATCTTCTCCAAAGTAGATGTACTTAATATGCAATGGCATCCGTCTCTCTTATTATTCTAAAAGTTTTATTTATTCAGGTCAATAACACGAGCAAAAATAAAAGGCCCTGTCATAGTGGCAGAGCCTCTTTTTCTTATTCGCGGGAATAAATGTTAATTAAAAACGAATTTTTCAAATTTGGAAACACCTCAAATTCGATGAACGCATTTTGATCCGTGTTGTCATTTTTGATACATATGTTTTCATCTTCTGGATTCCACTTGATACCTAAGTGTTCATATATCTGATTTAGATATACGTATCCTCTGTATTGAATAATTGTATTCAGATGATGTTCAGCATTCTTCAAAAATGCAACATTGATTTTTATATCGTCCGTCCAATTAGTGCATTCCGCATCGAATGCAACTGTTTTTAGCAACATATTTATTGCCTCCTTTCATAAAAAGAGGTGTATTTTACGCGAAGTAAATAAAAAATAAAAGGAGGAGTAGCCCACACGGACTGCCCCTCCTTGTTTTCATTCTTTATCTTTCTCAATATACTGTTTGAATGCCTGATGCAGACCAGTGGAAGCGAGACCCATAAATGCGCCAAAAATAGCGGATTCAATGGAAACGCCGCTTACTGCCAGATTCAGCAGCATACCAACAACGGTGACAATGGTGGGAATGTACTTATTATCTACATCCTTAATCCATTTTTTGATAATGTAGCCCACAATAAGGCAGGCCAGTACAACCGAAAGAACGAAATAGTTTTCAAACACAGTGAAGTCCATAAATGTTACCTCCTTATTTTTTTGAAACTTTAATATCCGTGAACCGAGCTTAGGTACCAGTATCTGAAGGATTTTCGAGTTTAGTGATACGTTGTTCGAGTGATGCGATTATTGTTTGCAAAGCTGTAATATCGTTGGAATTTTTATTCAATTTCTCCCCAACTACCTGGGAATCAGGAGCTTGATCGCGTCGAGTTAAAGTTACATCATATTTACTAGCATTAATCGAACCAAGATGTTTTACAGAAAATCCATTTGGCTGTACCGTGATATTTGTGGCTACTTTGAACTTAGCTGTATCTGCCGGCATCACAACGCGATAATCTGTAATTGTAGTACCTGCAACCGTATTGGTAGTGTCTGCTAAATAAGTTACGACATTATTATTTGCATCGTAAACAACATACAAAGCATTGTTGTAATTCGAACTAGCTGAGATTTCAAAGATGTCGCCTTCTTCCGCTGCCACATCCACACTTACACGGAAAGAACTTTCTTTTTTGTTAAGTAACTTACCATTTGTACTTAGTTTATATCCGCTATTCCAAGCAGGCGTAACATTGGTATTATATACGACATAACGATCTTTACTTATCAGAGTAGCTTTTGGCAACTGCTTATAAAGATAACCAGCAATTCGTACGTACTTGGCATTAGACGGGATCTCCACGATATACTCGCTCAGCGTTTTAGCCTCATCGTAAGTTCCAGTACTACTATAGCCGCTAATATATGCTCTATTTTCGTCAAAGAACGAATAGATGTTATAACCATCACAAGCCCAGCCAGATATGATTACCGCGCCATAACCACTGCAATCGATCTCCTGCGTAATTTTATACGAGGGGTCACTTGTGGTGGTTTTCTTTCCAGTAGTCCCATCTAGCATGCACCCAGGTTTCGATTCACTCCCTGGACTAAACTCGATTTCGATATTCTCCACACCGTATCCAGTACCCATGTCATGAAATGCGTTTGTCCACAATTCACCATTCGCATCTATAATTGTGTAGGCATCTGCATTGTATTTTGAAGTTTCAGTAGAGCTACCACAATCAACCGGGTTTTCGGTCAGTTCCATGGCTTCATTTATACCAACAATATCAATACCATTACTCTGGATATACTGTACCAATTCGTTTAACTTATCAGCATCGAAACTGGTATACCAACAGTGTGTCATCAAGATCAACCAACCGCCGTTAGCATTTACCATATCTACATATTTTTTCACATCGCTAAAAGAATATGGATATGTACCACTCGTATTCGCTCTCGGAAATACTTCCACACGCATCATCACTGAACTAGAATATGGAATTTTATTTATACCACGAGTAACAGTCATTCCAAGTTTGAAATATTTCCTAATGGTATTTAAATAATCGGATACATATATGCCATTTGGATAAGCAATCGAATTTACTTGTGCACCAAGAGAACGATATACCGTCATACAAGCATCCAAGTTTTTGGTCAGATCGTCGACTGTGGTAAAAGACCCCATCGATTCTTGTTTAGCAAAATGACAAGAAATCTCAACTCCATCATTCATCATTTCTTTGATTTGCGATGATGTGAGATACCCGTTTGTGTCAATCTGCTGCGCTGGACAAGCCAATGCATACGGAATATTTAGTTCCTTAATAAGCGGATACAACGTGGTGTATACAGTGTCACGACAGTCGTCATCAATAAAACTAATAATAGGACGTATACGGCGTCCGCCAGTCGTAACTGTCTGCATGCTAGAATTGGATATCTCTTTTTTCTTGATGTCACTATACGCGTCAAGATCCGATTGCAAATGCGCAATGAGATCCTGAATTTGTTCTGGAGTTATATAAGAATTAGCATTTAAACCCTTAAGAACTTTACATGATGTTGTTGTCGTATTGAACGACTGGGTGATAGTATCGGTATCGATTACTTTATACAACTCGATTGCGAAATTCACATCGCCAATATATGCAGTAACATCTGAATCTACTAACCAGGTAAATTTAATTTTATCTTCTTCAACAATTCCATCGTTAACATTATAATAGTTGGGATCACCATTGGCATTTACATAGTTGACTCTGATTGAAAATTCAGACATATCAAAGCCGTTATAGTATCTTGGCATTCGAAAATTAATGCGATTTACATTCTTATCTCCAACTACACCAATAACGGCACCTTTACTCGAATAGGAAATTGCTCTTAGATCATTATCAATATCAAACTGGATCTCATCATTGTAATAATCTATGTTGTTATCGTCTGTGTTTGTGGAGGTAGTAAGTAATTCCTCAAGATTCGCCATATCATCCCTCCTGACTTATGAGAATTTTATTCGTTACAAGTCTAATATTATTTCTTGCCCCTACGAGTTTAACTCGAAAACTTGCATTATCGGTTACCTCGTCCGGAACTTTGCACATTCCATTTTGAGATACCCTTTCATAAAATTCTTCAGAGCCTTTTTCAAAAATAGCTACAATATTGCAATTTGTCCATTCGTTACCATGGAACTCGAAGAAGCATCTCAAGTAGCCCTTTGTACCTCGAATAATATGAGAGAAATCTCCATTTCTAGTTAATTTCTGGTTATCAACCATAAACTGTAGAAGTCTCATCATTACGCCTCCTTACTATGTCCATAGCTATATATCGCAGGACATGATTTATAAGTAATATTAAATTACTTCCAACCGATTACCTGAGTCACGCATACCGAATCTTTATGAGTAGTCGGCTGATTCCCATTAACAGCTGCTTCTCCTGTATAATAAAAATTAGAGCTATTATGATGAGTAGTGATACTGGTTCCAGAAATATAAATAGTCTTACTCTTCAGGATAACGTTAGAAACACTTGTATAACTGGAAGACGTAAGAACTGCATATTTCCCATTCGGATTCCACACATCAATACTGGCAAAATAGTTATCATTGGAGCGGTACATGATGGTAAGCTTATCGAAATTTGCTGCACTTTCGGACAAAGTGACAGAACCGCTAAGGCTAGCCGAATCATTGTTAAACAGAACATACTGTCGCATCTGTCTAGCCCAAGCAGTCCACACGCCATCGATCATATTTCGTTCATATACGACACCTTTGTAGGTAGTATAGCGTTGAGTTCTGTAGTTTGTATCACTAGAATAAACCATGGTTTCAAGCCAACCATTAATTCTAATAGGGAAGTTTCTAGTTTCATCAGAATCTCTGAAGAACATGTTATAGAGTTTTCCGCTTGTATCAACGAGGTTGCAATCAACAGAAGCATTGGGAATAAGATTGACGTCAACTGACTCGGATTCTTCAGATACCGGAGTCAATTCGACATCCCATGTACAAATGGGATCGGGATACTGAGCAGAATCAAAGATCGACGCAATCTCAGATACGTCAATTCCGGCATAAGCTTTTGCCTGTTCGGACGGAAATGCTTCATTACGCATTACAATCAAATTTTCAACATCTTCGATGAATTCCCAAACGGTATAGATTGTGGAGGGAGCGCCCTCATACAAACTTACACTCAAGGTTCCCTTTTTAACTACCATAATAAACTCCTTTGGTTCACACCTCAATTGCTCCCTCATACTCGGGAAGCGCTTTCAAATAATCATACGCATCGATAATGGTCATACTTTGATTATAATCGGCATTTACAAATGTCGTTTCAATGAAGACATTGGAATCGCCCCCAGTCTCAATCGATTTTTTCTCTTCATCGCGTTTTTCTTTGCTGGTATAGCTTGCCACTTCGATGATGTTCTGAACATTAGTGATCGTATTGACAGATACTACTCGGTGATACCTAACAGTTACTCCATTATCAAGATCAATTTCTTTATACAGGGCCATATTCATTACTCCTTTTTATTTATATCCAACAACATAGCGTATTTTTATCGTATTTTCTGCACCTGTCTTTGAAAAACTAGAACCATCCAAGTTAGCATAACCGCATCTTGATGTATTGGGGGTAACTGATGTTCCGGAAATAGTCACAAGTTTGGTTGCCATCTGAATCCCAGTAGTACTATACATATTCGTGACGGTAAGGGATGCTGTTTTTCCATTCGGAAGAAATATTTTAGTAGAGTCATATCCTTGACTGTCTTTTCCGTAAAATATTTCAATCATGGAAAAGTTATTAGCCGTTTCATTTAAAGTAATGGTTCCGGTTGATCCGCTGGAATTACTATAAAGTACGCGACCACCATAAATACGATAATTCGAGTTTTTGGTCAAGGAAGTATTACCGGTTTTGAAATTAACAGACCCTGCTTCAATAGATACATTACTAAGGCCCGAATGTATAGATACCGACCCATCAACATTAGCACTAACATAAGCGCCTCTGGATCTTAGTGATGCAATATCTGGAGTAATAATAATACTTGGGATATAACCATCTATGTTATTTGCTGCGGTTTGGGATGCCATGCTAATTTTCTCTGCATATATATCCAAATACTTGTATTCTCCTACGTCGGTTATATTAACAGTTGTAGTATCTATGTTTCCATATCCATTTAGCAGACTTATGCTAGTTTTAGATGAATCGTTATTTTTACCAAGTTCAATCTTATTAGCACAAAATCTAGCTATTTCTGTAGTGCCATCTCGAATGGCCATTCCATCGGAGTCGATCAAAGAGTTCTTCCCTAATGTATCAGATGTCATGTCACCAACTACCAAACCAGTTCCTTCGGTGAATTCCATATAGTTGGTTGCAGTTTTGGCAGCATCGTCAATAGCATTGTCAACATCTTCTGGTGCAGGAGTCCAGTCGGTAGCTTTGTTGCCTTTTTCGAGTTTAGGATGTCTGATGTAATATTCATGCGTATATAAAGCAAAATCATTTCCGGATCTAAAGTATATTGTAATATGGTCAACATCGCTTGGAATTGTAAATGTATGGAAAGTTTTAATCCATCCATTAGCAATACTAGTTTTTGTTCCTTTATTTGCAATCCATGATACGGACGTTTCGTTAAGAGTATATAACCCGATTTGGTATTGGTGCGGTTGATCTCCGCTGACTTCTTTATATTCACAAGATATTGTGTACGTTTCACCAGATTGGACGGATATCATTGATTTATAATGAAATCTAGTATTTGAATCACTATTGGTAACTAATACACTTCCGTCATTTTGATACTCGACTGTTCCTATTTGAGAAGCTCCACTCGCATCGACGGTATACCAATACGAAGGCATATCTGATGAATGCAGTAACAAATTCCTTCCGCCGACTTCCAGATTATCAATCTTGACATTTGCATCATCTGCTTTGTCCTTAGCATCGTCAGCTGTCTTCTGGGCGTTATTAGCTTTATTCCATGCCTCCTTAGCTGCTTCATAGCTGCTAGATATGGATACTTTGGAATACGCAAAGCTATCGTCAGTAAATACGGTACAGTCAACGAAGTATAACATATTGGTACTTCCACTTGTATAGCTTGGCTCTGTATCGTCCCAACCACTGGAAGTACTTGGAGGAAATACTGTAGGCGCATTAGGAGCAGATGCGGTAGATGCCTGCAATTTGTAATAGCGATAACTAGCATAGACATCCACCATAAAGCTCAAAGTAATTGATGCACTAGCTTTTACCGCCATACATCATCCCTCCAGCTGACAAGTATATGCCAAAGCATTATCGACTTCAGAAGCAGAAACAGTAATGGTTTTAGATGTCTTGAAAGCAGTGGTCGAAGTACCTTTATACCATTTAACGGAACCAAGAGAACCGCAAACACCGGCATCTGTAATAGTCTGTTCAGCACCGCCTTTGTACACATGAGCTGTCAGTACAGTAGAACCGGAGCTATTTTTAAAGACAGTACCGTTACTAGAACTAATGCTCATAGTAATAGCATCCGCTCCGTTTTTACCATTAGTGCCGTCTTTACCGTTGGTACCATCTTTGCCGTCCTCACCTTTTTGACCTGCAATAGCGACGGCAAAAGAGAACTTCTTCTTAATCGTGATACCATCTACAGACACAGGAATGGTCGCCTCACAAGCTTTAGAAATAGTGGCAGTAGTAGTAAAAGAAATGGTTACAACTGAACTTCCGCTATTGGATACCGAAGCGGAAATACCTGTAGGACAGGTAATTTTACTAGAATCCACAGTCACACTAGAACATTGGTTGGTACCGCAATAGGCAACCGCCTGGGTACTACAAGAATTACCAGAGGCTACACCAGATGCACTACCGACAAAAGTGTAAGCCTCGGAAGTAAGAGTAATTGAATAAGCATCGGTTACGTCAACAATCGAAATTTGATCAGAAGCTTTAACTGCCATTTTGAATTTTCTCCTTTACTATTAAGTTATAAGTTCGCACATAAAAGTAACTTTGGTGTCCACTTGATTCGCGGCGATTGTAAGAGTAAAACCGTTATTACTAATCATGCTATCACCAGAAGAAATGACACCAAATGTTTCATCGTCAACTTTTTGCCAATACCATTGCAAATAAGCCCCAGAACCAAAAATGGAATGTAGATCGTCAATTCCAGTAATTCGATTGGAACCATTATAAATAACAGCACTTAACACCGTTGAAATAGAGTCATTCTTGAATACTGTTCCACGACTACTATCGATTCGAAGAAGCACCGCATTTTCGCCATTCGGTCCAGTAAGCAATGCTGGTTCACCAACAACAGTCGAACCGTCTCCATAGGTTGTGACTATTCGATGCCAAACGTATTTATCAGTATCCGACGGCGTCTCGGTAGACCATCCTTCAGTTGGAACTTCAGTCCTTGAAGCAGATACAGCATATTGCTCAGTTACAGATACTACGGCAGAACTGGCAGTATCTTTAGCAGAACTAGCGTTGTTATTAGCATCTTTGGATATGCTTAGCGCATCTTGAGCTGTTTTCTTAGCTTCCTGACTTATAATGGCCGCATTTTGATACTCTTTGTTAATCGTACTATTCAGAGCACTAATTTTCTTACTTTGCTGGCCAGTGAATGTATCATAGGACATACCAAATGTATATGTCGTATTCTCCGGATTTACTAAATCCAGATCGATACTGTCACAAAGCATGTACGAGTCAAACCCATGAGGTTTACTACGAACTCGAACATATTGCCCAACTCGAATCCCCTTATAATTTTTATCCACCAACGACAAATCGATTGCCTTGATTTCGATTGTTGTAATTGGAGAAAGAACCGAATTTAACTCTTTTGTTCCCCACATAAGAAGATCACCAACGGTAATAATGTCGGTATTTTTAGAGGAGAAAACCCTCAAACCATGAGCAGCAACATTCTCCTTAGAAAATATATAGTCGCCGGTATGATAAAGATCATCCGTTACTTTCCAGTCGGCAATCATCGATAGGGTAAGCGGTTTGTCCGATTGATTTAGTGATTCGTCGAACTCATAATACGTTTTATCATTGGCAAACGCAGTAAGACCTTCTTCTTCAGTTTTAGAAGTACTGTACACAGCCATAGTATAATACGTTTTACCATAAATAGGTTTACTGTCTTTTGTTTCACTATACCACTGGTAGCTCGATAGCTCGTAATATACGGTATTTGCTTCCCATTCTGCTACTCCAGTATTACTCGACCAAGATTGCGTATAATACGATTTGCGATAATTGGGCGTTAAATCTGGAGTTCTATAGTAAGAGTCCCCGTTCTTTTCGTAATACTCAATGCCATATGTAAAATACAACAATTTCGACTGTTCAGACATACTCCCTTTTGTATAATACGTTTTAAACGTACTCGGAGTCGTGTCAGCAGTCCGTGTATAAGTATCTCTAGTAAGTAACTCGAAATATTTTACACCAGACTCAAAAGTCTCAATATCGCTGCATCGCTCATAAGTACTTTGAGAATAATAAGTCTTGATCGAGCTGGGGGTTTTATCTTTGGTTAGAAAATATCCATCAGAATAATAGTAATCTGTTTCGGACATATTCGCACCAAGAGGAACAATAGCCGTATAAACATCAAGGGAATCGTCGGTCTTGGCATAATCTAGAATGTTAACACCAAAGTCAATCAATTGCTCATTGACATCTGTATACTCGCTAAGCAAATCGATGTACCGAATTCCATTTTCTCTTCTGATCCGAAGGTAACCTCCAAACGAGTCCAAAATTTGTTCTTTAATTTCAGTAGAAGTCGTTGGATATTCAACGGACGATTTGTAAACCAGTCCAGAATACAGCATGGAGCCTTCGTTATAACCAACAACAAACTGCTTAGAGACATCGACTTGAAGATTATGCTGATCGATAAGCCATTCGAAATATCCGGATAGATAATTCGGAACGATTTCTCCGTACTCGCCTTTAAGTGTAGAATATGGTCTGACGACAGTGTCTCCAAGATATGCTAATTCGCCCTTACATTTGATGGTTTTGGTTCGATTAAATTCCTCGCCAATCTCATAGATAAAGCCAGAGAATATCATCTCCTCGCCATCATATACGCATACAGGAGAACTAAGATCTCGTTCCTTTAGTTTGTCATACATAGGATGATTGGTAGCTATTTCAAATTCGCAGTGATCACACGCATTTGATTCGCCGTCCAGAGTCAAGCTTAATAGTTGACAGTTATCGGTGCGAACATCATGCAGACACTCAGTTCCATATTTTACGAGGTACATAGATTAACCCCAGGTCCCCTGAATACTAATGTAAATAGTCTTGTTGATTGCCTCCGAGACAGGTTCATTGGAGAAACCAGCAAGGCGGACGTCAACATGCTGAAGAACGCTACCAATCTCCGTGGTGTCGACAGTCCAATTGAAGCGACAATAACCTGTTTCACTAGCTCCGTTTGCTGCGATGTTGAGGGATTTCATATAGATAGACTTGATTCCCAAACTAGGAAGTTTGATACGAATATAGCCACTAATATATGTTCCGTCTTCCCCCCAAGATTCATTACAACGGAGATTAGTCGTTGTAAAATTACCCATGGCTTCAAATGTTTTATCGTCATACTTCTTGTAATACCAGGTAAACGTTCCATCCGAGGTACTGGTGGAATTAATAGCATACTTAGTGGAAGTGGTGCTACCAGAAGCAACGATATGCGTAAGAGCATCAATCTTATCAGCGTTATCATTAAAAACACCGATATCAAAATAATCACTTTCGTACGGTTTAGTGAGTTTAAGTTTTGACGTGGTTGTACCCATCACAAATCCCTCCAATCATATTGTATATAGGTTGGATACGAAGCGCTGTCGTCAATCAAATACAAACGAGAAATCATTTTCTTCATCTGGCTATACGTCTTAGGATTTGATCCCGCTTTAGCATAGTCGCCAAATGTCGCCGTCTTTTTAGCACTTCCTTCGTCAGTCCCTTTATACCATTCAAAAATTCGGTATTTACTTTTTAGCGTGCTGTATGTATAAGATGCCATATCACTATACATCATTGCGCTTTGAAATCCTACACGACCGATGTAAACATTGTTATAGCCGCTAGTAAACCAAATATTTTCAAATTTATAAGAACCTTCGACGACTTCATATCGATACTTATCAAATATGATTACGGACGGACAAGAAAACTCGAATGTAGGTTGGACTATTTTCCTACCACTTTCAAGGGTAAGATATTGACCGTATGAATTATCGACAAATAAGGTGATTGGCTTTTTAAATTTGTACGGATCGCTATCGACTGCTATTTTGATGATTCCAACTTTTCCTATGGAGTATGCCTCATGTGTATAGCTAGAAACAGTAAAACGACCATGGTAGGTATAATCCGGGTCCATGGTCATTTTATAGTCATATGCTTTTCCATGAAGAAAGTTTGTAACTCTCGTCTTTACCTTTTCAAAGTTTTCAGGTGCGATCACATAAAATTCGAATTCTTGTTTTCGATTTGAAAACAAAACGTCTCCTGTGATAGCCTCCGTTAAATCCAAACATCCATCACCGCCAGGAACATCAACTTTGTATAGCTTCGGTTCAGGAGGCTCTAATGTATATCCATCGACCAAAATCATACCAAATGTCTCAGATAGATCAGCACCATCGACAATCAATCTATTTTTAGGGAAATCCGGATAACCCATTAGTAATCACCCCTTTTCGAAAGAATATTGAGTTGACGATTCATGGGTTTAGCAATAGAGCTTGCGAGCTTCTTAGAGTCAACGTAGAGAGCTACCTCTTGTCCATCGGAAGAATACAATTCCGAAAGATCTTTTCGCAAGCCATCAATAGCCGACACAACTTCTCGATTACTAGCATCAATACTAGATTGTGCATCGGTAACGATTTGAGACAAAGAGTTAATCGGTTTAGCCATTGAGAATTTGACGGTAGATCCAAGATCGAAATTCATAGCATTAACGTTACTCAAATCTACGACCGGTCTAATGGTAGGTTGAACATCCATAGCGTATTTAGTAGAATTGGACACTCGCGCCAATGCACCAGAAATACTATCAACAGCAGAACCGCCCATATTTTCGCCGGCTTTGTATACAGATTTACTCATCTGATTCATGCCAATAACGAGACCTTCCCCAATCCATTTACCAGCTTTAATGGTAAGCTTGGACGGAGAATTGGATTGCTGACCATCCTTCTCGCCCTGAACAGCAGCTTGACCCAGAGCATAACCAGCATCATAAGCTTCTGTTTCTTTAGACTCAATACCATCGATCAAACCATCACCCAGATATGCACCAGCGCTGTAGAAAGACTGATAGCAACTATTGATCGTACTCACGGCACTGACAATAATCGATGCTATAGCGGCCGAGAATCCAGCGCCGCCGATCATGATACCTTGTTTCATTCGTTCCATAAGCATCCTACCGGCATTGCTGAACAAAGCAGCCCGATTAGTTATCATGGTAAGCAGACGCGTAATAAAAACGTTCATCGTCGAAATTACCATGCTGCTGCCGGAAAGTATAGCGCTATTAAACTGAGTCATCAGTATCATACCAGAAGCTTGGAATCTACCCTGATTGTTATTAAGATAAGATACGATTCTAGTAATAGCAGACGATACTGTCACCCGAACATTATTCATGCCTATATTTATACCAGCATAAAATTGAGTCATAAGCATAATACCAGCATTTTGAAATAGACCCTGACAACCAGAAATGCTAGTCGCAATCATACTAACAAACGCCGATACAGACACCATAACCGAACCACCACCAGCAGTAATACCACTAGCGAAACTCTGTATGGCATTCGTGCCAGCAAAATAAAAAGATTGCTGATTACTAACTACAGAATTTAAAGCATTAGTTATTACACTAGAAAATGCCATACTAATCATCGGACCACTAGAAGCGATACTCACAACAAGACCGGTCATCAAACTGGAAATCGACGACGATATCTGTTGAGCTGCCGAACTAATGATAGGGCCAGCCGCACTCAGATTGGTTATGGATGTGATTAAACTCGTAAAGCCATCAGATATGGTCCCAAAATTAATACTCGAAAGGGTGTTTACCGAGGAAGCAATGGTCTTCATACCGGAAGTTGCACCAGATATATCACCAACATTGGCGAACGATTTTACTCCAGTAGCAAGTGTCGATAACTGATCGCCGAGACCCTCTGGAATACTAACGCCATTCCACTTCTTAACGGCCCCAGCCAAATTACCAAGAGGCTCGACGAGTGTGTCAATCGTCCATGCACCTATGAAAGCGAACGTAAACGCTTTTACACCACTGGCGAGTTTATCAAGTTGATCGCCAAGAGTATCGGGAATCTTCACTCCGTTCCATTTCTTAACGGAACCAGCCAAATTACCAAGAGGCTCGACGAGTGTAGCTATACTCAATCCGCCCATAAATGCAAAGCTAAACGCTTTAACACCATTAGCTAGATCGCTAAGTTGAGTACCAATATTCTCTGGTATGGTAACGTTCGACCACTTTTTAATGGAATCAGCCATCGTTCCAATAGCCGGAGCTGCTGTAGCGATTGCACCAGCGCCCATTCCACTGAATGTGAAAGAATTGATGCCATTAGCAAGAGCCATAAGTTTTGTGCCAATGCCCTCAGGAACTGTCACACCACTCCATTTTTTAACAGAATCAGCTAAAGTTCCAATTCCAGGAGCTACCGTAGCAATAGCACTTGCACCTAGACCACTGAATGTAAAAGTGTTGACACCATTAGCAAGCGATCCTAAACTAGACCCTATCCCCTCGGGTATTGTTACACCACTCCATTTTTTAACAGCATCGGCCATAGCACCGACGCCAGGAGCTGCAGTAGCAATGGCATCAGCACCCGTGCCAGAAAACATAAAAGTGTTAACGCCACTAGCAAGAGACCCAAGCTGAAGACTCAGACCTTCAGGAACAGTTACTCCACTCCATTTCTTGACTGCATCAGCTAAATCACCCAAAGGTTGAGCCATTTCACCTATAACTGCAGCACCGAAACCAGAGAAGGTATTTAACAAACCGCCGAGAGCAGTCTCACCAAGAGCTCCGGCCATTCCAGCCAGACCCTGTTTGATCTCATCCCAAGACATTTCTCCAAATTTCTTAAAAGCATCGGCTAAATCGCCTAAGCCCTGAATTGCCAAGAGCAGTGAGCCACTACCAAGTAATCCAGCAAAATTAGTCAAATATCCAAGCGCGCCACTAATGACACCGACTTCGGTTAACGCTCCGCCCATACCAACAAGACCACGTTTGATCTCGTCCCAAGACATGCTACCGAAATCTTTGAATGCATCTGCCAGATCACCCAGACCCTGTACGGTCATAAGGATTGCCCCAGCTCCAAGTAAACCAGAGAAGCCAGCAATTTTACCCAAAGCTCCAGACATTCCACCAACTTCAGCAAGAGCTCCTCCCATGCCAACAAGACCATGCTTGATCTCATCCCAGGACATACTACCGAAATCTTTGAATGCATCTGCCATTTTCTGTAGAGACTGTACAACAAGAAGAATCGATACCGATCCAAGAACACCAGAGAATCCAGAAAATTTGCCAAGAGCTCCAACAGCTACACTCAATTCAGCAAGAGCTCCGCCCATGCCGGCAAGACCACGTTTGATCTCATCCCATTTCATGTCGCCAAAGCTCTTAAGACCGTCAGCCATTTTCTTTAGAGATTGAACCACGATTAATATACTGACGCTTCCAAGAAGAGAACCGCCACCACCAAATTTATTCAACACTCCAAGAGAGATAACGAGTTCAGCAAGAGCTCCACCCATGCCAACAAGACCATGCTTGATCTCGTCCCATTTCATTTTGCCAAACTTTTCAAGTGCATCTGCAAGAATCTTACAGCTTTCAGCCAACGCAAGCATAGCCACACTCGTGCGAAGCGAAACTTTTGTACCGTCTAGAACTTTAAGACCAGCACAAAGTTCAGCCAGACCTCCACCAATGCCTATAAGACCTTTACCAATCTCTTTAAGAGACAATCCAGCCATTTTAGTCATAGCTTTAGCCAAAATATTGATAGCTTCTGCTATAAGTAAAAGCGATACACCGGCTTTGATCAAACCTTTAGAGCCATTTTTAGACAACGATTTGGTTACGGAGTCAAGTGTAACACTAAGCATTTTGAACATAACGCCGATAGCGGTCAAAGACTTTAATACGTCTGGGAATTTAAGTTTAGCTATAGTATTCATGGATGCAGCAAGAATTCCGATGGCAGCTGCAATTGCAAGAAGCGACGACACCTTAATTCCACTAGTGAACGATTGAAGAGAATCGTGTACCGAATTAAGCAAATCACTGATTTTCTCTTTGATACCCATCTGCTTGAATCCACTCTTATCAAATATTTTCTGAATGAACTCTTGAACACCGGATGCGGCGTTATACAGTTTTTTACCAGTTAAAACTCCGAATATTCCGGCAATAGCACTCAAAATTCCTTTGAAAGACATATTTTCGGTAAGCCATCCAAAAAAGCCTTTAAGAGCTTCCCAGATTTTACCGACAACAGTAGTGATAGTGCTTCCTACTGATGAGAGCATGTCCCCAAAACTGCCAAGACCGCTGACTGCTCCCTTTAGAGCATTAGATATCCCGGAAACAGCTTTCGAAATGATTCCAGAAATGCCATCCGTACTAAAACCCTCATTAAGCGAGGTCAAGAAGTCGCCAATACTTGCCGTAATATCGAGAAGGAAACTGCCGAGACTAGATACACCATCCGAACCGAGGAGACTTACAATAGCTTTTCCGACAGTCCCTAGCACTTTTTTGAAAATATCAAAGACAGAAAAGACGCCCTTGAATGTTCTCTTAAGTTTATCTGCGGTCTCGTCGCTTATCTTCAATTTTTCTGTGAAGTCTTTAATACTTTTAGTGATTTTGAGCAGTTGATCAGATGTTACTCGAGGAAATACCTCGCTAAGAGCCTCTTTGATTGGTTTGACTATTCTAAGAAGAGCATCGAATGCATTTTTGATGGCCTCGATGCCCATTTCACGTCCGCCACCATCAGCCCAAGCTTTTATCAATTCGTTACGAGCATCCGAAGATTTATTGATTGCTTCGCTAAAATAATCAGAAGCTTGTGTCCATAATTCTTTTGCTTCCTCAAAGTCACCAATTATGAGTCGCCAACTCTCAGTCCAACCAGAACCAAGAGCTTCCTTCAAGGTATCAATAAGCTGAGAGAAGGTTTTAACTTTAGTAGCAGCATCGCCAGCCGTTCTAGCCATATCAGCCATCTGCTTTGCTTCTTCTTGAGTATACCCTTGGTCAACAAACTTCTTAACAGCAGCTTCATACTCTTCTTGAGTATCTGCAGCGGTTGCAAATTGGTCCAAAGTTTGAGTAAGAACTTCAGTTGTAAGCCATCCTTCTTGCAAAGACTCTCGGAAAGAGCCTTTCGCCTTAATCGCAGCATTTGCACCAGTCTTCAGATGTTCAGATGTTCTAATAAGAGCATCCTGAAACACCTGACCACCCATACCGGCATTAACAACCGAGTTCCAGTCCATAAGTTTTACAGTACCGGAAGCAATTGCCTGTGATAGCTGATACATAGCCGTAGACGCCTGCTGAGAACTAGATCCCGATACAGCTGCGAGGTTAGCAATACCCTTAATTGCCGATACTGATGTATCCAACTTAACGCCAGCAGCAGTAAAGGTGCCGATGTTACGAGTCATCTCAGTAAAGTTATAGATCGTCTTATCAGCATAATGATTCAAATCATCGAGTGCCGCATTTACAATTTTAACGTTCGTACCTTCTTTTTGCGTATTAGCTAAAATGGTCTGAACGGCATTCATCTGTGTCTCATATTCTTGGAAACCGCTTTTGATTGGTTCAATTGTTATAGCAGAAACCAACTTTTTACCGACATTGACCACGGAATTAGTAATATTTGCAAGGGCGGTTACAGCCATAACCTCCAAAGCTGAAAATTTAGCCTGGACCATTTCGATGCCATTACCCATAGGAGACATATCGAAACTTTTAGCTGCAGAGCTAACATTCTCAAGACCTTTAGAAGCTCCGTCCAATTTCAAACTTTGCTTAAGTTTATCCAAAGTGGACAGACTCGTCTTAACGTTGCTTTCAAACTGTTTATTGTCGAATTGCATCGATACAATTTTTTCGTCAATTGTTCGACTCATACTTTAGTAACCTCCTCCCATGCATCATTCGCGATCTTGTCAAAAATAGGCTGGATTGCGGGATTGATGTAATCTCGACCCTGAACCCAGCCACCATTGCGAGTTCCATGACCATACTGTAAAATGATGGCGATGTTGACTCCTTTGTTCGTATTCGAATTATAGAAATTAATCGAAGTCGAACCATTTTGATGTTCGACCTTATAGTACCAAGAAGTAGCCGTCAATCCTGAATCAACTGGTGTCGCAGACGAAAGGGCAGCTACCCCTTGTTGGCCGTATTTGTCAAGTTGACTTAATTTAACGGCCCCCTTTACTCTTTCCAAGTATCGAGTTAACTTAGAAAAGTCACCCTTTTGTCTGAATGTGATCATTTGACCCTCCGTTAGATAGACGTCACCTTAAGACCGTATTTCTCACATACTTCTTTCAACGCAGTTTTATCAGTACCAGTAGCGCCTTCAATTCGCCATGGTCCATTAGTGTCCCAAATAGATTTAGGAGCGGCAGGCTTTTCAAAAGTGCAATAGTCACTGTTTCCAAGCCAAATCCAACCAACACCAGATTTGAGTTTACCCCAACCATCGGAAACTTTGACAATCGTGAAGATGCCTTTACCAGTCTGACCCTTAACAGCCCCCTTCATAGAAGGCTCCGAACGATAGTTCAAATCGTTTACAAGTACCGTTACCGCAAACGGGACATTAGGAAATGCCATATCACTAGACTCACTTTCTGTCTGTTTACATTCGTATTTGGTAAGATTCCATTTTTCGATCACTTTGCAAAGGTTCTCGACATAAGTAGGTGATGTTGCATAACCGCCATCCTTAATCAGCTGAGCAGCTTTCTTATAATTAGGTTCACCTTTCAAACCTTCATAACGCTTCTTGGAACCGTTCATAGCGCCAAGCAAATATGCAGAGTGGTCGGCAATAGAATCTTCAATGGACGAATACTTACGAAAATTTGCAGTGATGGTCGTATATGTGCCATTCGTAAACTCTTTAGTTTCTTTGATATAAACACTTCCGTCCCAAGTAGAACCCGACCAAGTATTACCGGACAACCGAGTCTTCATGCCAAAACAGTTGTTAGCATTCTTAGCAAGCTCGCTTTTGCCATAAGCGGATTCAAGAATAAACTGAGCCATAGATACAGATGCCAGAACGCCAGTCTTCTTCTGATCGGCAGTAAACAACGGGCCGATTTTAGATATGATCGCCTCTTCAGACAGGCTTCCCAAATCAGCAGCTTGAGTTCCGGTTTGATTTGTAGAACTCTGACCAAGACGCTTGTTCACTTCTTCGGCGATATAAGGGAATTTACTCTTCAAATACGGACCTGGACAAAGAGTATTTGCAAACCAACAATGCATCGTCAAGTTACCAGATTTGTCGCCGGTATAGTTCAGCTTCTTGATACCATTGCGTTTACAAATGTCGGCACACAAGTTAATCAGAGAGACCATAGCTTTGTCAGAAACATGCCACTGCCCACCAATCTCATCATTAGCCACTTCGATCGTGATAGCCTGATGATCGTTCTCCGGACTAGAACTTGTCCAAGCACGGTCCTTCTCTTCAACATACATTCCGATTCGGCCGTCAGTACCAATACCATAATTACTAGAAGCTTGGCGACTAACCGGTGCAAATACTTCACCACATCGCTCAATACTCAGATTACCGGCCATGTGATGAATGGTGATCTTACGAATCGGCCGATTACGAGGACTATTTCGGTTAGGACTGATTTTTGTATAAACAACCAAAGGACTGTTACTCATAAACTATCACCCTCTTGAATTAAGTTGCTTTTTTCGAGCAGCATTTAACGCTGCATTTTGACTCAATATCTCATTTCTACTCATCTTTTTAGATGGCTGATTCTTTATATTACAAATCCGCACCAAAGTGAGAAGACGATTTAGATGCCACTTTTGACACTCAAAAGGAATGTTCAAAGCAATCATCCAATAATAAATAAGCTCCGATGTAATCTGCTCACTACGTTGTGATCCATTTTTTCGTTCATTAAACCAGGTAGCAGTCATCGGAGCATTTATGTATTCATTTATTTGTCTAATGTTTTCAGTAGATAATCGATTATAAACATCGTCACTGACATTCTGTGTTAATGTCATACATTTAATGTAGTCGATCATTTCTTCTGAAGTTTTATCTTTTGTAGAAACAAACGGTTTGCACCATTTCGATTCCCATTTTGAAAGAGAGACAAGAGAATGTTCAAGCGACAATGTTTGGGCTGGTTTTAGATCAACAAATTCTTGCTTAGCTTCATCCCACCCTTCGACTGCCGGTACTATTATTCGAAGCATTTCTTATCACCTCTATTATATTCACATTATTTGTCGGCATCCGTTGGAATAATGCCATTAATAAACTTGGCGGCTTCTTCCGGATTAGTAGCCAATTCCATAAACAACTGAGAGTAGGCTTCAGTCTGAGCAAACGCAGTGGAGAGCTCTTCAGACTTAATGAATCGCTTACCATCCGGGCTCTTCTCACCATAAGCCTTCAGGATAAGATCCTTGAAGACTTTAATAATTGCCGGAATGTCTTGAGCAGCAACAATCTTATCGATCATTTCAGTCAGACCGCCATTAGTACTCATCTCCATTTCCATCAGTTCTGCCTTGGACAGATTAAAACGGAAATCCTCAGTACGCTCAACACCATTGTAATCGTAATAAGTAATAGATTTTTTCAGCATAATAAATCTCCTTTCAAATAAAACCGGCTATAACGGTCAATGCTACGAATTTCACGCATGTAAATAATTTGATCAGCCAGCAGTCATCAGAGTCTTGATTTCATCAGGCAGCGGCAGACGAGGATCAGCACTCTCACTACCATACAGAATAGTTTCCAGAGCAGTCAGTTTAGTAGGATCTGCTTTAGTGGAATCGATCACCAAAGAAGCGGTCGGCTTCAGACCAGCGACGTTGACAGGGGTAGTAGTAATCTCCCAAGAGAAAGTGATAGCCTCGGGGCTATCGTTGATAGTTGCATAAGCCTTCTCAGACGGAGATGCCATAGCGCCATAAATGATATGCAGCTTATAACCGTAATCTTCACCAGTAATGTCGTTACCCAGCACAGTACGATAGCACATACCAAATGCTTTACGCTTCTGCTGACCGATATTAACACCCTTCGTCAGTTCAGCAGAGCCATCACATTCTGCAAATTCATCAGGATAGGTGTAAGCCTCGATGGTTGCACCGAACTCCTCTGCAGAATACAGGTTCAGATACTTCATATCGTCGGCATAGATAGCGTTTGCTTCTGCACCAGACGGAGATTCCGTAACACCAGTCAGACCGTTCCAGGCAACGCCTTTCGGATACTTGCCGTCATCGCCCTGAACATAAAGAACACCTTTCTTTACGCCAGTCTCATACAGACGCTCACCGGCAGCATCCCAAACAAGAGCTTTAGAAGTGTTAGGCATTTATTATTCCTCCTTTTGTTAATAATATATAGTAAAGACATCATGATTAAGATTATCCGATGTGAAATGCCGAGAGAAACTGCATTTGGGAAGTTTAGAAATCTTCTCGACAATCTCACTATCGGGATCTGAATCGATAACCGTTAAAGAATATACCAGAGGTTGCATGTAAACGCTATCATTCGCATGTTCATTACGAATGTTATCACGTTCATACACAATCGCCGGATACTTCATTGATACTGATACTGGGGGTTGAAAATATACGTTCCTTGATCCGAGGATTTTACATAATTCCTCGTGTAAACCTAAGCGGTCATGCATTGAACACATCCCCCAATTCCAGTATCAGTCTAGGGTACTGAACTTCGACACTAGCGATCTTCCATTTAGTACCCATAAACTCAGCGTAACGCATCGCATGAAAATTCTCATTGGCAAAAGGATCAGCCACGATAGAAATCTGATTAGAGATGGTTACGTTATCGTTGAGATTACCAGACGATTGAAGTCGCCGAGTATTTCTCGTTAGATCACCGTAATACCGTCGTTCCACCATTTGCTCGGTCCATACACCGGGTTTGGTTTCCTCGGTAACCGCGAATCCAATTTTTCCACAGTATTTTGCCATTTTGAATTCTCACCTCAACTTAATAGTTTTAGCTATCAGCCTTAACAGCCCAATCAGTCAGAGTGGCAGCAGTGCTGGAACCAGCAACAGTCTTAACAGTAGTACCAGTCATGGCAACCGGAACCAGAGTAGTGGTAGTATCCACGATCTGCAGCAGGTTCTTCTTGAAAGCGTTCTCAGCATCAGCCTGGGTGACCTGAGTCTTATAATCCTTCTCGTAATACAGCTTATGGTCAGCGGCCTTACCATAGACAACATAAGCGCGAACGTGCTGATCGTCAGCGTGTTCCATAATAGTAATCATAGCCATAATTAATTTCCTCCTTATTCAGTAACGTCTTCTTCCAGAGCAATAGCGGAATACCACTCAACCAGGGCACCAGAAGCACGAGTCTCCAGCAGCAGTTTGTGCTGGTTGAAATCGATATCGAAGTCTTCGAACTTGGTAATCTCGCCGCCCTTGACACAGCCCAGCTGATAGTCAGCCAGATTAACGAACAGACCCAGCAGCTTCTTAGTCTTGCTATCAGTAGTGGTACGAGTCAGACCCTCAAACTGTTCGATGGTCTGAATATCCTTAACGTTCAGTGCCGCGACCAGATCATTCTTAGAAGAATAGATACGACGACCATTCAGATCACGAGCCAGCAGCATGACATTCAGCAGATGCGGAGTGCAGAAGAAAGTCAGATTACCAGAGCCCTTATACTTTTCACGAGAATACAGAGCAGCAGTGATGATTGCTTCAGCATAAATGTAGTTCTCGCCGAAATTAGCGCCAGTATTGGTGCCCTGAAGTTCTGCCTTAGCAGAAGCGATATCGATATCCTGATGGATGCAGTACATATCATCATCCTTCCAAATAGGACGAATGTGATCTTCCTTGATCTTATCAGGGTCCAGATCATCACGACCATCGCCAATCAGAATTGCAGTGGCCAGAGTCTGGTCCATAGTGTGACGCATGATCTTCCACTGGTAAGCGATGATGTCAAAATCAGTGATGTCCAGAACGTCATCACGGTTGATCTTATCTTTTACATAAACAGTCTGAGCATCGTGAGTACGACCCAGCAGTTTAATCTTCTGACCTTCCTTCTTGTAGTCACCCTTCTTGTAACCCAGGGCCTGCAGTTCAGCCTGACGAGCATCAGCACGACGAGTACGGACACGGCTATACGGAGACTTATGCACACCATTAATAACGCTGGATACCCAAGTATCATCAGGATACAGAATCTTCGGTTCGGCAGGATCGATTAGCTTATACTCCGGCAACAGCATGTCCATGGTCTCGCTATCGAAAGCGTCATGCTGAAGCTCATTCTCATTCTCATAGATTTTCATGGCCTGCTTGAAGCTACCTACACTGGGAGTCTTAGCCAGGTCCAGAACATCATTCATGGCGGAATGAGTCAGAACATTATCCATCTCCTGATCATCATTGTCAAATACATTGTGTTTCATCTCGTCGTCCTCCTTATTGTCATCATCATTATCGTCACTAACACCGGCATCTTCCAATGCCTGACCAATCAGTGCGTAAACAACGGTCTTCTGCTCTTCATTGAGAGTATCAAACACATCTTTAACGGTCTTTTCACTCTCGGGCTTCTTAGTTTCTTCTGCCACTTTGGAATCCTCCTTTTTACTGTCAGTTTCATTACTAGACTCATCCGAATGATAGAGCACAATGTTTTCATTGTATCCAGCATACAGACCATCTACAGATTCTTCGCCATCGTCACTGTGAGCCATGACGAAATCGATATATGCACCGGGATTAGCGCCAGCAAGTACGAGACTCAGCTCCCGAATCGCACCATGAACAACTTCTTTACCATTCTGTTTCAGCTTATTAGCATAAATGGAAAGAGCACTTACATCACCATGACGAACCAGTTCCTTGGCGTTTCGACCCTGCTCAGTGTCATTGAAGGTGCAATATGCATAAACACCTTCGTCTCGATTCTCAAGCAGAGCATGACCCAGAACTGCATTAGGATCAGAATGATCGTGATTCCAAACCAACGATACCGTGTCGCCATCATTATCCTTAAACGCATCTTTCTTAATAATTCTGCCATCGCCACACAACAAATCGTTTCGCGTGGCCCAACCAGCAAAATCACATTTAACCATTTTGATTTATTCTCCCTTCGTTAGAGTTTTCGGTCGAAACCGCAGGTACCATAGACTCCTCATCGGGATGATTCAGATTACTGTTAACCAACTGGTCAGCCTTCGGATCGTTAGACGGTGTCATACCAATGATTTGCCTAATTTCATTAGACGTCATAATCTCATTTCTGGTAAATTTATCGCCAATTTCAGCGATGTCATTCAACGGAACAAGTTTAAACGGATCTCTAAAGAACAAGATAGACTGCTGTTGTGACCGAGCAGTTTTAGTTAAGAATTTTCGTTTCATTTCGTCAACAATCGCAGAAACAATTGGTTCGATAGTTCGATTATGGTAGTTCAGCATAGTTTTCTCATCTGCAGAACCATCCAAAATACTCTGAGTGATACCTAACTGGCTATAAAGCATGCTCGTCAAGTATTCAATCTGAGACATAAGATTGTTCTCAACAGAACGATTTAACTGTGTGATCTTTTCAGTGCCATCCGTGTACGCAATACCATACTTACTTCCGGCAAGCTGCATCTCGATATCTTTGCGCCTTGTTTCGGCTTGTTGACGTCTAGCTTCTGTCTTAATAACATAGGGCAACTGAATGATCAAATCCAATTTACCTGAAGCGGTCTTCTCATCTGTTACGTCGAGTAGACTAAGCTTCCTAATAAGACGTTGCATTGTTGAGTTAGGAGCATTAGTCACTGCATAAAGAGGATTCTCAATGATCGCCACCGTTTTCTTCGGGACGATGATTTCCTCCTTATTACCTGTTCGCTCATTATAGAGTCGAACTTTCACATGCTCCGGATACCAATCCAAGATCTTACCAGTTCGCATCGATAAAATATCGTACGAACTACTCACCTTGGGATCGATAGACGTATCGACTGGAACAATAGCTACGCAACCTTCGTCCAGCATCGACATGACAATATCCTGGATGAAGGCTCGTCCAGTTTGGTCGATATTAGCCTCCAGATTCAAACAGCTATTCAAACCAGAGTCGATTACAGACATGTATCGATCATTATTATCCAGACGGCAATGTTTGATGTTGATTGCAGAAACGTCCAAAGCAATTCGGTTGTATACCGACGTAATAATGGAACGTTCATTGCCTCGGGTAAAAACCACTCGATCCGGTCGATATGAATAGCTCTGCCCAATGTCGTAATAGCTTCCAGTGGGGGCTCTGCTCATGAATGCGTTCCATCCATGCTGAAGCCGGTCTATAAAACCCATTCAATCATCTCCATTTTGAATTAATTGCGCTTATCCTATGTTAAATATACTTAAAAATTTCGCTACCAACTTTGACAGCATTACTAAATGTGTTGACCATGTTAGAATCGACTCGAAGATTGTTGCCATTCAAAGTTACATTATGATCTGACAAATACTTATTTACCGCGTATGTTCCAGCAGTAACAACAGCGGTTGTAGCTGCAGCTTTTACGGACATTGTCATCGCTCTCTTGATGGCAGCTTTCTTTCTAGACCGGTTCGCTGCTACTTCTGGAGCTCTACGAGCATTAGCTCGTTCAATGTCGTGCTTACTCATCAGATCATTATACTTCTTTTGGAGCTGCTTATTAGAAGGATCGGAATCCAACTGTTTCTTTATCTTTTTAGCTTCGCTCAGGTATTTCCGAGAAGCATCCTGACCAACTTCCTGCTTAATCTGACCTTTGCGATAAGTAGTGTTACTTCTAAGAGCCTTTTTATAAGCTTTACTGTCCTGCTTATACGTCTGCCGAAATGTCTTATCGGATTTGTTATTTTCGTATGCCATCTTGGATTGGTTCATTTTCTTGCCGAGCTCAATGGCATTGGCCCTTTTCTCAGAATTTTCTTTCCAGTTTTTAAAGCTCGCATCTACTTTTTCATTCTGTCTTCTAGCAATAGCAGCTCTAAGTCCAGTCGATGCGTAGCTAGATCGATCTTTGCGAACACCCCATTTCATGCCTTTGACACCATGGTGGTAAAGTTCATTGGAATTCATTAATCTACCCCTCCCCCCTAAAATTATTCAAAAGCTTCTCTGTTTAATTTGAATGCCACATAAGCATCCATCATAGCTGCAACTGCATCGATCTTCTGATCATATCGCTTTTTCAAAAGTTTACGGTTACCGTTGGTATCTTCCAAAGTAATGCAGTTACCCATAGCGAAAGTCATAAGATCCTCATCGAACCTAAGCATTCTTTCTTCAGAAAGTTTCTTCAGTTCACCCAAAGGCACAGACTCAGTTTTGGCACCCTGAATGACTTTTTCAATACCAAAAGGACCATTCTCTCTTTCCCATCGTTCTACAAACTCACGAGCGTTATAAGGATCGAAACCGAAACATCGAACATCATACTCACATTTGGCAATATGATCATCCAGATCCTCGTAAACTTGCATCATATCAAGAACAGTTCCAGGCATAACAATTAAACTTCCTTCACGCATGAATTGATCATACTTAACTCTCATGGCGCCTGGAAGCTTCATCAACGTAAGTTCGGTTATGTAGTTACGAGTCTTAATTCCAAAAGAACCGTCAGACAAAGGGAACATGAATGTAAATGCACAGAAGTCATCACCTTGCGAAAGGTCTGCTCCAAGAGCACACGGCATGCTCCAATAATCTCGTTTGCGATGAGGGAGTGTTTCTTCGTACGTGAAGTAGTAAGTGTAACCCTCACAAGGAATACCGAAACGTTTTGCTAAAATGTCGTTTCGTGTAGCGGGAGCTTTTTCAGCTCGATCGACATCCAGTTGATAAGTTTCATAACTAACAGTCTTACCAAGATTTGGATTGGCTTTAAGCCATGTATCGGGATCGGCGACTTCATCAATGTCATCCAACTTGTACCACCAGATCGATACATGAGGATTAATGTAATCTCCTTTAAGAATGTCCATCAATTCCATTTTGATCGTATCGCCACTTCCATTACGAACGGTACCCTCTGAGCTGATAGCTACAATAAGGTAATCGTCATTCTTGGAAGCACCCTGTTCAGCAGCGCCAACAATATCCTCTCGAACGTCACCGGAAAGCCACTCGTCAATCGTCCAAATCTTTGCGCGAGAACCCTGAATCTTATCGATTGTCATTGGTCGAATCTCAAGAAGCGAACCAGTTAAGAAATTCTCAATACCCTTTTTGGTAGGCACAAGCTTCTGACGATTGGCTTTAGATCCGGTCGTATTCTGAAGTGAACCTTCGGTTAAGAACTTAAACAATGGTCCACGGGATCGAGTAATTGCAGTTCGAATTGGACTCATAACTTCTTCAGCCTGCTTCATTGTCGGAGCAGTCGTGATTTGATTAGTGGTAGATGTATCAACATTCAGAAAGAAACTCTGAAGGCATGCACCATACATTGATTTAGCTGCACCACGAGCAACGATGAGATACTGCTTGTTAACCAATCGTTTCTTAATAGACTTTCTTTCATAGTGACCGCCATGACCATCCGGAGACGGAATGTATACACTTCTCTCTACAAAGTAATACCAACCGAAAATTGACTCAGCCCAAAGTTTGAATGAATCTAGAAGTTTAAGGTCTTCGCCGTCAGTCAACGTAAGTTCATTCTCACAAAACGCAATAAAACCCTCGACAGCTTGGTCATCGTACCAAATGCCGGGGTTTGCAATGAGTCCATCTATTCGGTTCATCTCCATAGAGATTTCTTTACATACTGGAATTTCGCCTCTCAATACGGCATCACGAAACTGGCCGTAATAGATTGGCACGGCAGTATTTGATAATGCCATTTTGAATTAGCTCCTTATCGTGTAGACTTTTTAAGCTTGTTAATCTGAGTGTCGATACTAGACATCTGCTTCTGAATACGAGCGTTAGCCTTAGTGTCGGCGTTTTTACCATAAGTCATCTGATCTTCAAGACGCCCATACTTCTTCTGAAGATCTTTGATCTTTGCATTAGCGAGTTTCCTCTGCGCTCTGTCGGCAGCTTTCTTTGCCTGATATTCATCGATCTGTTTCAGCTCTTTCAAAGCGCTCGTGCTCTCTTTTTTACGCTGGTCGAGCTTAGAATTGGTCCGTTCCAAAGACTTAATCTGCTGATTTCGAATAGCAGTAGCCAATTTTGAACGACCGATTTTACTTGGGTTTTTTGAATAACCGCGAAGTTCACGCAGTTCACTATTGACTTGCTTTTGCTTAGAGATCGTTCGTGCTAAGTCTTTTTCAGCATTACTGCGCTGCTTCTTTCTGATCACACCAGCAACTCCGCCGGTTAATGTCTGAGCGTGCTTCTGTCCAGCAATAGTACGAGTACCATCTTCACGCTGATACCGCCTAACACCCCACTTCATGCCTTTGACACCATGGTGGTAAAGTTCATTGGAATTCATTAATCTACCCCTCCCCCCTAAAATTAACTCAAATAGCTGTCAGTTTTCCGTTTCACATAAGATTCGCATTCGGATACAGTCTTTTTACCAAGCTTGCCGACATAGCCAATTGTATTGGCTCCGACTTCCTTCATGATTCGTTCAGCGTTATACTTCGCATACATCTTTTCCACGACCTTCGGATTAGCCTCAGCCACTGATTGAAGCTTCACAGAGTCAGTATCGAACACGATCATTGGTCGCTTAGCGTGATAACTCGAATAATCTTTGTCGTTATAGTCAAGCAGTGCATTGTAACCCTTTTTCTTTAGTTCCGAATAGAACTTAGCCTGAGCTGCAACTTCCTGCTGATTATGGTTGGTCAAAGACAGATTCAAAGCTTTATAGACTGCAACCTTCTCTGAAGTTGTCATCTTACTCGGATCTTTATTCAAAGCATTTTGAGCTTGCTTAAACAAGACCTGTTGAGTAGGACGACGCATCTTTTCCTTCGAGTCCTCAATTGAAGCAACAACATTCTTCTTAAACTCAGAGTCTTTCAGTAGATTAGCAGTGATGTCACTAGCATTCTCATCTGACGGAACTTTCAGTTTCTTAGTAGTCTCTAGCTTCAGCTGATAAACTTTCATGTTGTTAGCTTTATCTCGAAGTTGCTTAGCTGTGGCGGCATCAGCTTCACTACCGGAAGCATTGGCTGTTTTCTCTGCTCGCTTAGCATCACTGTTTGCACGACTAGTCAGATTCTTCCCAAACAGACCCATATACTTATCAGAGTCAGCCTTCTTATAAGTGGCGTAGAATGCAAAATTTTCAAACTCTTTAGAAGTTTGAATTCTTGCAAATGTTGTACCTCGTTTCAGATATGTATCAACATACTGTCTTCCGGTAACTTGAGTTCTCGCTGTGTTAACCACATCTTTTACTCTCATACCCATCATGGTTGCAACACGTTGAGCATTACTTGAACTTTGACTAACACCGTATCGCTTCCTACCAGCAGGAGTATAAGTACCGTCAGCATATTGATACCGGCGAATGCCCCACTTCTGTCCCTTGATTCCGTGGTGATACAATTCCATTTTGACGATCACCCCTTAAGATCTTTAATAGCCAGGGCGATTCCCAATGCGGAACTAGTAATAGCCAAAACAGTACCAGTAGTATCGAGAACTTTGCTTGCATACTCCCGACCCTTAGAAACTGTCGGGGGATTAAAGACATCGTTATACTGTCGTTCAAGTAATTCTCGATTAATCTTTTCCCGCATCTCCTGGTCAGTCATCTTGCTAAGGTCCATTCGAGTCTTGGGTTTACTTTTGATAGCCTGATCATTAGCAGTTTTTAGATTTCTTGTAAGATTGGCTGACTCGTCAGCAAGTTTTTTGGTTCGAGATAGATCCTCTTTAGCATAACGTTTAGGATCTGCTTCCAAATCACTTCGCCCATTTTTCTTAGACGTTTTGTAATATGTCTTAGTGGACGAATCATACTTATTAAATTCTTTTTCTCGAGCATCTCTCGCATATCGTTTCTGACCAGCCGCAGTAAGCGAACCGTCGGAATTCTGATAGCGCCGGACACCCCATTTCATGCCTTTGATACCATGATGATAGAGTTCTTCAGAGTGATTATAAGACTTCATACTATCCCTCCTTTCACTCATTTCTTTTCATGTTCTTCCAGTTTTACAATTCGAATTTCATGTTCGCTTAGCATTTTACCATGCTCTTCGATAGCTTGAAACAATCGGGTATGAGTTTTACTGTTTCGTTCAGTAAGTTCGTTCATATCATTAGTGATCGATTTCATGCTATCATTGAGTCTTGTGATTTGTTCTGTCAATGGTTGAACAATACCGGAAATAGCTTTAATAACTGCCCAACCACCGCCAATAATTGTTACAACGATCCCAGCAACCATCCATTCTGTCATATTACTCACCTCCATTCTCAGCACCAACATTAAGTCGCCACTCAAGTTCGGAGATGTTTCTATTAATGGCGTCTGCGACTGCGGAACTTAAAGGAGGATCAAACATAAGTCTAACTTTCATGTAGACATAAGATTTGACTGCCTCGAGAGAAGACTGTTCTGGGATAAAATCGGACCAGACGTCATTCTCATCTTTGATGGAGAATCCCTTGGAAGGACCAACACCAAGTTGAGTTAGGATCATGAATACCGAGTTGATATGCATAATAAGATCCTGATCAAAGTTGGTATCTTCTTCGGCGATTCCGAGTAACTTTTTAATTGATGTCAGAATACTTTCCACAATTATTCTCCTTTTGATTATTTTCGCCAGAGACACGTATCGTTAGGAGACCTTGTGACTGGTCCAGTAACTAATAACTTCTCGTCACCGTAATGAATGGCGTTGTGAGTATTGAGAACTGTAGTTATAACATTCTCAGGATCAAACACCATTGGATTATGATTAAGAATGTCGTCGACTGTGATAGGATTCATATGATGAATGATTATTCTAGCTCTATGAATCTTACCTTCTTGATCTTTCCAACCTTTAATCTCATATCCTTCACAAGCAAGATCACAGCCATTATCTCGAATGATGATGTCATTTCTGAATCGCTTCCACTCCGGAGAGTTATACAGAATCTGATTCAAATATCGATCATAGCCAAAGGTATCAGCGCCAACAGCACCTTTAAGTTGAAGATACTTAAATCGTTCCTCGTATGTAGGAATGGTAATTAGCTCGGAATATCGTCTAATACTCATCAGGATCACCATTACCGCTATATCGACGCATGGCAGAGATAGCTTCGGAATACAGTTCTTCAACTCGTTTAGCGGATTGAAGCGCTTCAGTCTTTGCCTGGAGTAACTTGTTCTCTTCTTGGAGTTTTTCCATCTCAAGACGATTCTTCATAGAACCGAGTTTGAGAAAATGAGTAGTTTCCTGAGAAGAGGCAGTACCATCAAGCAATCTCTGTTCCACTAAGTCGACTGCTAAAGAAATAAGCTGATTCTCTCTTGCTTCTGGGGTAAGAGCTGGCCTTATTTTGGGTTGGTTTTCTTTAGAATACTTTGGTTTTGATTTAACTTTAGCCAATAATCCTGCCTCCTTTCATACAGTTATTAATGACTTTAGTTACAGTTTTGGGTAGTGCTTAAAGGAGCCCATAAGGTCAATAACGATTCACTGAAAGGAGCGCAAAGTATGACCAATATTCAACCTTATGGACTCGTCTAAACACTACCCAGGAAAGTAGCAATCTAATTCTCAATCAATTCGTAACTTCCTCGGCCTTAAGCGTACTGGTATCATCATTACCTCAAATATAAATGCTTTTCTGAAAAATCCCTCCGGAGAATTTTCAGGGAGGCCGGCGATGTGAGGAGGGGGTGTAGGTTTAGCGACCCCCC
>ENA-OOZQ01000132-OOZQ01000132.1-human-gut-metagenome-genome-assembly--contig:-NODE-132-length-66102-cov-3.640756_pt1 | contig 66102 bp, 60 predicted proteins | sample MGYA00241188_ERZ501399 | MGnify/ENA primary metagenome ERZ501399 (study PRJEB25962, sample SAMEA2042658) | human gut metagenome | biome: human gut; feature: human-associated habitat; material: faeces... | reverse complement strand
GGGTGGCCCAGGTGGTTTTAATGGCGGCTTCAATGGTGGCTTCGCTGGTGGTTTTGAAGACGTTGATCTTGGCGATATTTTCTCCTCCATCTTTGGTGGTGGCGGTAGAAGAAGACAAACAAGAACCGGTCCACAACGCGGAAATGATTCGGTAATGAGAGTGAAGATCAGTTTCATGGATGCGATTAATGGTAAACAAATTAAATTAAATGTTACTTATGATCAACCTTGCCCAACTTGTAATGGTACAGGGGCAAAATCGCCGAACGATGTTGAAACTTGTTCCCGCTGCCACGGTACAGGTACAGTGCGTGGTAGACAACAAAGTCTTTTTGGTACTGTAGAAACACAAACGGTATGCCCGGATTGTGGTGGAACGGGTAAAAAGATTAAAACACCTTGCCCAGATTGTGGTGGTAAAGGTTATAAAAAGGTTAAAACGGAAATTGAAGTTAATATCCCAGCTGGTATTAATTCAGGACAACAAATTCGTATTCCTGGAAAAGGCGAAAGAGGTCAAAATGGTGGCCAAAATGGTGACTTATATTTAGAAGTTATCGTAGAACCCCATCAATACTTCAAACGGGACGGAAACGATATTCATATTGATACCTCCATTTCAATGGTGGATGCAGCGTTAGGGGTTACTTTAACTGTACCTACGGTATATGGTGATATTGAAGTTAAAGTTCCGGAAGGAACCCAACCAGGTGCTATTTTAAAAGTGCGTGGTAAAGGGGTAAAAGACTTGCGTTCAGCTATCCAAGGCGACCAATATATCCATTTAGATGTAAAAACGCCAACCAAATTATCAAAAGAGCAAAAAGAACTTCTTCAAAAATTTGCAGGATTACAACCGAAAGAAGAGAGTTTCTTTGATCGCTTTAAAAGCAAATTTAAAAAGTAAAAAATAAAGGGGCTGTTGAAAAACCTAGATAAAAACTAGGTAGGACAACAGTCCTTTTTCAATGTCTAAAAATAAGTTAAATCAACAAGCGTAGCTTGTTGAAAAACCTACTCCTTTTTCCCGTATAGTCTTTCGTTTGTTCTTTTACCTCTTTTGGTTAATTTCTTAGCACTTGGCTTTTTGAATTCTTGTGGCATAAGCGATTCTGGTGCTACCCAGTATTTATTCAGTTGATTTGTTTCATAGTATCTAAATAACTTGGCTATATTAAGACCTAAAAAATATAACATTGTTTCTGTAGATACTTTTTCTATACCTCTCCTTTTAAATCTTGTTCTTCCATAATCTTGTTTTATTATGGCAAATATTCCTTCTACCTGAATGCTTCGATTAACCCTAATTTCTATTCCTTTTACAGATAATAGGTTTCTTGTTGCTTCTTGTTTATGTAACTGTAATTCTTTTATTACTTCAAACACTTTAAAATCTTCATCTGTTTTCTTCATATACTTTTTGCAGAATAAAGAAAATCCACAATTGTTACATCCTTTGACTCTAAAGAAAACAGCTTTTGCTTTTTTAGGATGTCGATTAGGTATTGTGACTTCATATCCTATTTGTTGATTTAAACAGATAATTGTATTGTCTTCATTTAAATAATAGCAATCAGGATTTCTCCCTGTAATATTTCCTTCCCACGAAATATATTTGACATAATTTTCTATATGATTTCTTTTTAAATAATCATAATTGATGAGATTCCCATATCCTGAATCTGCACATACTCGTGTAGGATAACATCCATAATTAGAAAAAAATGCATCTAAAACAGGTATAAAATCATTACTATCATTCCTAGATTGGGAAACATAATAAGAAAATATAAAACCTCTGATAACCAAAGATTGTACATTATAAGCTGCATGCATATTAGTTCCTAACCCAGAATAATAATCTGATTTTAAACACATCGCTGTAGCATCATGATCTGTTTTATAGTATGAATTTCTTTTATCCCCACAGATTTCTTCTTTTACTTCATATTCCAATACTTTTTCAAGCATTGTACTTAATGTTTTGAAAACCATACGATATTCTTTTAAATTCAAACTATCTTTTTGGCTTTCAAGATTGGATAATGCTTTAGCTACAATAGAACTCCTTATATACTTTTCCATCTTATGAGAAGCTAATAAATTGTATTTAAATATGATTTCATAAGCTTTAATCGATAGTCTTTCGTGAAAAGTTAAAGGCATCCATACGAATTTATATTTATTTGCATTTGCTTCAAATTTTGTTCCATCTATAAAAGCATCTTCAAATTCTAGTCGTAATTCTTTTTTTATCTGAGTACAAATTAATGCAAAAATTTCCTTTTCATTAGGCACGATCACTTTATTAATAAATTTACATATTGTAGAAAAGTTAACATGTGTTTGCTCCATAATTGTGATATAACGTAAATCAAATTTACATGCTGACTCTATCTCTCTCAATGTATACTTATCAAATGCAAACCCAAACAAAATCGTAGCAAACAAACGGTAGTAATTACAATTGGGTCTTCCACCTTTTTGAGAGCTATTTTTTACGTATCGTGAAATCACTTTTCCTACATTTGAATTCTCCAAAAAAATCATAAATCGGTCGATTTTTTCCAATTCCTTCACCTCTAGGTCGAAGGAAGGTATCAAAAAAATCTTACCTGTGGTAAAATAAGTCATATAAAATATCTCCTGAACAAAGATATTTTATCAAAAGAGAAGATTTCTTGTGAATTTTCTCTTTTTTTCAATTTAAAAGGACTGTTGTCCTACCTAGTTTTTATCTAGGTTTTTCAACAGCCCCTTTTTTTGTTATAATAATTTAGTTAGGAAATACGCTATTTTTTTATCAATCTAGCAATTTCCTGTTTAGAAGAATATCCGCAATTTTTTGTCCAAAAATCAGCATTGAACCGCTATCATAATGTGCGTAATCAATTTCTTCTGGACGTTCTTTAGTTGCCGTAAGTCCTAAATCAATCGTGGATAAATACACAATCCGTTGATCTTTATTCGCGTTTTTTATCTTAGCCTTATTAGTTTCTTGATATAAAGGAAAACAATCCACAATATTTAACACGCCACAATCTAAGAATATCGTTTTTTCTATGCTATAAGGCGCGATGAATTGAAAAACATCCTGAATTAATTCCCATTCATTCTTCTCATATTCTAAAGCATCTTCTATATGCTCAGAATCTGATTCTCCTTGCATATAAACTACGGCTTTAATGCATGGAACTAGACCTTTTTTTATTAATAAATCTAATGCATATTTAATATGTTTTTTAAAATAATAATAGCAGAAACCATCTTTTATATTCCAATGCTCTTTAAACCGAGTACCACCCAAAGTATATTTAATTATATACACTTCTTTATTTGGCTTTTGCCTACTTATTTCTTCAGCTATACCAATTTCAGGACCAAAGCGAAGTTTTCTATCATGAAAGCCTTGCCCAAGTTTTACTGGGACAAAATCAATACTTATGTTTGACCAATTACATTCATAACACATTTTTATATTTTGAAATCCATGCTGATAGAAATCAAGTTTTTCTTTTGGAAGGTAACTAGCTAAGGAATATCCTTCCATATTTGATTGACCAAATAAAACAATAACATCCACTTTCTTATTCATATTTAATTTTCTTTGTTTCTTTTGCTTTAATGATATACGGCTTTTGATTAATTAGATACTCTTCGTCTTTATCAGAAATTGAAGTGACAACAATTTCACCATTACAGATGGATTGAAGAATTAATCGATCATCCACTTGCAGATATTGGTGCAATGGAAGAACACTACCTTTTTGTCTATTTAAAGCTATCGTTTCTAAGTTATTTGTATAACTTTCCCATTGATAATGTAAATCTTTATTTGCAAAGATTCTAAAAGTAAAGTCATGCTCACCTAATTCTGGGTTATAGTAGGGATCAACACTATTTCTAATCAAAGTTACATAAATACCACAATCATCAAATCTAAAAGCATGTAAGCCACTTGCAAATATTCCAACTTTAGAAGTGGTCATCAAACTAACACAAGGCTGAGGCATATTGCATTTCGCTCGCTCTATGAAACCTCCGGGGACATCACATGTTACTTGATTATCGTCTATACTATTTAGATAATATCGAATTTGAGGAATTCCCATTGGATAATTTCCTTCTTCTTTAAAGAACAAGTGAATATTGTATTGAATAGATAAATCACCGCGATCTAGAGAAACATTCATTCTAAATCTCGATTCACCGACTTCAGCAGTATAAGCAAAGCCTTGACTTGTTTCGTTTTGATAAAAACTTCCTGGAATTAACGTAATGTTTTTTAGCTTAGTTTTTTCCTTCATTCGTCCCATATACCAAGCAGTCATATAGTCAGTGGTATCTTCTTTAACTAATTCAAAGAAAGACTCGCCTTTAAGTGTTTCTTCGCCCATGCACATAAATGATTTCAAATTCAACGTTTGACTATCAAAAACAGCACGAACAAATTCATTTTCAAGAATGAAATCGCCTTTTTCTTGCTCTTTACGTGGATTTACCATATAGGGTGGTAAACCTAAATCTTTTTCAACTGGCTTAACAATATAGGTGTTATGGCCTAACGCTGGAATATGCGCATAAACAGATATAATATGGCAGTTATGGTACCAATAAAATGATGGTTGAACTTCTTTAATAGAAAAAGGAATAGCAAATCCTTGATAATCAAAGACGCCGAGTTTTCTTACATCACCATAGTAATCCCATATTTCAAATGTGACAACTTCTCTACGTGGTTTATTAGACGGATTAAAGACCGCAATGGCCCGAGTTGTGCCATATCCTTGAGATATAGCAAAGTTGTTTTCAGATATTCTATAACCATTCCCCGCTCCAACAGCTAAGTTTTCTTTATCTAATGTTACTTTTGGAAGTATGGCCATCGTGTCAATTTGTCTTGCTAGATTTCTTAACGCTTCCTGTTTATTTGTTCCCGTATTGCATAAACCAACTTGACATTGGCTCATAGCAAAGTCTTTTCCTTTCGTTACGGTAGAACCCGTGATAATATCATGAAAATGAATAGGAAGATAACAAGTTAAAGCTTCATCAAAATTATATTTTCGCGTCTTATCTAGACTCGTAAATATCATAGCGTTATGCAAAGCTCTTTCAAATTGCGCGTTAGCCTTTTTGATTTCATAGCATGAAGAATAGCATCCTGTAAATACAAAGTTTTGTTCATGATAGACATCTTTAATATCCGTCTTTTTTTCGATTATTTTGAAGAAATCATGCAATGTCCCAAATTGAATATCTACCATTAAAGGCCATTTCTGCATATCTTTTAATCGTTCAATATCACGTATAGTCGCTCCACCACCATGATCACCGCACCCATAAACTTTCAAAGCATAATTGATATTGTTTTCATGGCAAAATGATGGCACATAATCAAAATCCGTATCTTCAATCTGCCCTAAATACCACCTTGGCTCACGATAAACCAAAACGTTTTTATTAGATGGGGCATGCCACCGATAAATAGGCACTTCCTGATTACCACGACAATGATAATAATACTTTATGCCATGATTTGCTAAAACCTCTGGTGTAAATTCACTATGACCAAAAGTATCTGGTTCAAAATCAATATCTATTTCACTATCTTTGATTGAAAAAATTTCTGCAATTCTTTTTTTGGCAAATTCAAACTGTTGATTAAAAGAATTTAAAGAAATCAAATTACGGTCATTTTCTACATACGTTGAACATGTTAATTCCCATTGACCCGTTTTAATATGTTTTTTAATTCTTTTAATCAAATCTGGACGATACTTAGCCATTAAGTCATATAAATAGGCTTGCGATTGAGCGAAAGTAAATTCAGGATACATATCCATTAAATTAAGCATAGTCTCCCAAGTGTTCATAGTGATATTTACTGTTTCATCAATTCCCCACATCCAGTTCACGTCGATATGAGCGTGTCCTAAACAAATAACTTTGTATTGTTTGATGAGGGGACTCAAGTCCGCTAATAAACTTTCGACTTTAAAGACATCTTTTTTTGTAATTGCTCCATTGATTTGATATTGTTTAGATAGGTATTCAATTGCGGAGTCAATTAAACTCTCAAATTTGTTATTATGGATTTTATTAATTTCAATTACAATTTCTAACTCTGCAAAGATTCTGCTATTGTTTTTGTTTTTAGCATTAGCTTTTAATGAATCAAATAGATTAATTTTCATAATTTTACTCCCTATCTTTAATGGAACCTCTTTTTAAAAACATTGGATGTAATATCAATTTATTTACTTTTTCCCCTCTTGTTTCACGATTTAAAACCAATTGCACAATGTCATTTACTAATTCATCAATTGGATGAGCAATTACGGAATAATTTGCAAGTTTTGCCCAAGGGGAGTCATCATAGACAATTAAAGAAATGTCATTGGGAATGGATTTACCCGCTTGTTGCAAAGCAAGGCACACTTGTTGGGCAATCGTTTCAGTAACGGCAATAATTGCATCATTATTATTCTTATATATGTGTTTTGACACAAAATCGATAACGTCCGTATGAACACCTAAAGCACATATTTGTTTTTCTTCATCAAAAGGTACCTTTAAGTCTTCGTAAGCTTTTTTCATACCTTCTTTTCTTTTTTGGAAAACAGCGTTATCACCATCTACAAGGGCAATGTTCTTATTTCCCTTTTTTAATAGTTCCTTTGTGGCAATATATGTACCATAAAAGTCATCAACAACAATAGAATCAAACACTGGAGAAGCATCAATAAATAGTTGTAACGGATAAACATCATTTGAGATTGTTAAATTTGTAATTGTATGACTTCTCCGCTCTGGAAGATAAACTATAGAATTACACCTTAAACATACGAGTGTCCTAATATGCTCTTTCATCTCTTCAAAATCTGAAGAATAAAGCACCAATAATTTCATATTATGGTCGTTTAATCTACTTGCAAGATGACAGACGACACTTGAAAAAAGATAGTTATAAGTATTAGGTAATACCAAACCCACCATGTTAGAAACATTACTTTTCAAAACGGATGCGCCAATATTAGGGACATATCCCAATTCTTCTATTGCTGCTTTAATCCTTTTTGCTTTTTCTTTACTTACGACATCCGGATTACGAACATACCGCGATGCTGTTGAAGGAGATACCTTCGCTTTTTTTGCTACTTCAATAATTGTTACCATAAATTTCCCCACCAAATAGTACATTCAATTATAAAAATTAAATATGATATTGTAAATGCTACAAATTCATTATATTATAAAAATAGAGATTTGGCAACGTTGTCAAATAAAAAAGAAGGTGATTTAATGAAGAAAATTACATTCTGTGGAAATATGATTGTGGATGCTAATAAACTCATGGATATATACCCCTCATTAGGTATGTTAAGCAAAATTAGAACCGAATCGTATAGCGTTGGTGGATCCGCTTGTAATACTTCTATTGACCTAAAGGCCATCGATAATGAAATTGCGGTTTCCGTAATTGGAAGAATCGGTAATGATGACAAAGGAAAATTTATTTTAAAGGAATATAAAAAATTTCATATTGATACTTCAAAAGTAATCATTGATACAGAACACGCTACATCCTATACCGATTGCATGGTTGACGCCCAAGGAAGAAGAACGTTTTTTCAATATGGGGGCGCCAATGATTATTTTAATCTAGAAGACATCCATATGGAGTCTTTAGATTGTGATATCTTACACATTGGATATTTATTGCTTCTTCCACAATTTGACGAAAAAAATGATAAATATGGCACAAATCTAGCAGAATTTTTATGTAAAATAAGGAAAAAAGGCATCAAGACTTCCATTGATGTTGTTAGTGAGGAAGGAAATCGTTTTCAAGAAGTCGTCATTCCATCACTAAAATATTGTGATTATGTCGTAATTAATGAAATTGAAAGTGGAAGAATAACAGGCATTGAACCTAGAGATCATTTTGGAAATTTGATTAAAGAGAATTTAATACAAATCATAGAAAAATTATTCCAATTAGGCGTCCAAGACACTGTCATCATTCATTCACCAGAAATGGGAATCATAAAAAGAAAGGGAAATAACATTAAAATTATTCCTTCTTTTGTCGTTGATAAATCACGTATTGTCTCTTCTGTTGGCGCTGGTGATGCTTTTTTAGCCGGTGCTCTCTATGGGTTATTAAACAACTTAACCGACGAAGAAATTGTAAAAATAGGACATGCTTCAGCAATGTTTAATTTATATGCCAAAGATTCAATCAGTGGCGCAACAAGTTTCGATAAGATCAAAGAAATTATGGATACAGGAAAGGAAAATATTTTATGATTTCAAAAAAAACATACGAAGAGTTTAAAAAGCAAGCTCTTGAACTCTATGAAAAAGCCCATATTATCTTAACTGAAGAAGAAAAAGAAAGAATTGAGGTTAGTGATTTTGGACTCAATGACATGAAAAATGTCGGCTTACAGTTAGTCGTTTATGTAAACACTGAAAGAGTTTGCGCGAAAGAAATGGTGGTATTGCCTTGGCAAACATGTCCAGAACATATTCACATCGATGGTATTGATCAAAATGGTCATCATTATGATGGAAAAGAAGAGACATTTAGAGTGCGATATGGCACATGTTATTTATATGTCAGTGGCGAAGGAAAAAAAGAAAATATAAAAGGAAAAATTCCACCAACTGATGTTACAGTATTTCACGAAATTATATTACATGCTGGAGAACAATATACTCTCTATCCGAATACATGGCATTGGTTTCAAGCAGGTGAAGAAGGAGCAGTTATCTCTGAATTCTCAACAAAAAGTAGAGATGAATCGGATTTATTCCGTGATCAAAGAATCAAAAGAATTCCAGAAGTAGGTGAATAATTATGTTAGTAAATCTAAAAGAAATATTAAAAATAGCCGAAGATAGAAAAATTGCTATTGGCTCATTTAATGCAACTGGTCTTGATTCAATACAAGCCATTATTTCTGCAGCAGAGGAATTAAATGTCCCCGTTATTTTGGCACATGCCGAAGTACATAATGTTTTTAATGATATAAGTTTAGTTGCCCCCGTTATGCTTGCGGTAGCAAAAAACGCTAAAGTACCTGTATGTGTACATTTAGACCATGGTGTGAGCATGAAAATGATTGATCGCGCTTTAGAACTTGGCTTCACTTCCGTTATGATCGATGCTTCCGCGTTACCTTATGAAGAAAATGTTAAAATGACGAAAGAAGTTGTAAAAAAAGCCCATGCCTTAAATGTATCTGTGGAAGCTGAACTTGGAAGATTAGCCACAAATGAAGATGGTAGCGAAGTAGAAATGAATCCAGAAAATTTCTATACCAATCCTGAAGAAGCAGCAAAATTTGTTAAAGAAACTGGCGTCGATGCTTTAGCAGTATGCTTTGGAACCTCGCATGGCTTTTATAAAGCTGCACCAAAGCTAAATTTCAAAGTAATTGAAGAATGTAGGGCCTCTACCCATTTACCACTTGTTATGCATGGTGGAAGCGGTGTGAGTGATGAAGGATTTAGAAAAGCTATTGATGCTGGCATAAGAAAAATAAATTATTATTCTTATATGTCTAAAGCCGGATATTTGAAAGCCAAAGAAGTCATTGAATCAAATAGAACATTATATTTCCATGATGTTGTTTATGAAGCTATGAAAGCTATGAAAGAAAATGTTAAAGAAGCCATGAAAGTATTTGCTAAGATGAAATAATTACATGTTTTAATTTGTTTTTTATTCAACAGGAGGTCACAATGGATACATATATTGGAATTGATCTTGGAACAAGTGGTGTTAAACTTTTATTAGTGGATGAGCAAGGTAATATTCTTAAAGAAGTAAGCAAAACGTATCCTTGCATACAAATTAAAGAAAATTATTCGGAGCAAAATCCAGAGTTATGGTATAAAAGTACGATGGAAGCTTTAAAGGAATTAGTACATCAACAAAATAAAGATTCAATTAAAGCTATTTCATTTGGTGGGCAAATGCATGGACTTGTTATGTTAGATTATGCGGATAATATCTTACGTCCTGCCATTTTATGGAATGATTCTAGGGCAATTGATGAAACGAATTATCTAAATAACGAAATAGGAAAAAAAATAATATCATCCTATACTGGAAATATTGCTTTTGCAGGATTTACTGCTCCTAAAATTTTATGGGTATATCATAATGAAAAAGAGATATTTGATAGAATCAGTAAAATCATGCTTCCTAAAGATTATTTGATTTATAAATTTACAGGCATTTTTGCTACAGACACTTCTGATGCATCTGGCTTATTATTGCTAGATGTCAAAAATAGAAAATATTCAAAAGAAATGCTGGAAATATGCCATATTAGCGAAAATCAATTGCCAAAACTATATGAGTCTTTTGAGGTAGTTGGCTATTTAAAACAATCTATTTTAAATGAATTAGGTCTCAATCAAGAAATAAAGATTATTGCAGGGGCGGGAGATAATGCTGCTGCCGCAATCGGCACTGGCACAATAAAAAATGAAGATTGTAATATTTCTTTAGGCACGAGTGGAACTATCTTTTTACCTAGTGACCACTTTGTCGTCGATAAAATGAATGCTCTTCATAGTTTTTGTGATGCAAATGGAAAATATCATTTAATGGGATGTATTTTATCCGCCGCAAGCGCTAGAAGTTGGTGGCTTGAACAAATATTAAGCACAGAAGATTACGCTCATGACGAAAGTATATTAGAAGATTCGAATGTTGTTTTTCTCCCCTATTTAAATGGAGAAAGATCGCCGCATAATGATGTGAACGCCCGTGGCGCTTTCATTAATTTATCTTCCATTACTACGAGAGGTCAAATGTCAAAGTCTATTTTAGAAGGTGTTGCTTTTGCCATTAAAGATTGCTTAGAAGTTGCTAAAGAAAATGGAATTATCCCCACCAAAACCACCATATGTGGGGGTGGTGCAAAATCAAATACTTGGAAACAAGTTATTGCAGACGTATTAGAAATTCCCGTATATACTTTAAAAACCAATCAAGGTCCATCCTATGGAGCAGCCATTTTAGCCATGGTAGGAGACGGAAAATATGCCTCAGTGGAAGATGCTGTTAGTCATATTATAAAAGTTTCTGGTGGCATTAAGCCTAATCCAGATAAAAAAGATTACTATGATAGAAAGTATTGTGAATTTAAAAAGCTATATCATGCTTTGAAAAATCTATAAGGCTAAAAAAAATTTTATTCACTCTCTTCAGCACAAAAGAATGTTGAAAACTTAGATAAAACTAGTTTTTCAAGAATTTCTTCGTATACTCAAACTAGGAGTTAATCTCTTAGTTTTTTTATTTATTATTTTCTTCAACTAAAAATATTCTTTCACCATTTATCCTTAACTTTAGCACTTTGCCGTTTGATTCCATAATCTATTCTTTTATAAAACTTTTCTTTTTAACCTTCGTTATAGATTAGTTTCCTTCTTTCATTCCTTAAATTTTTCTTTTCTCTCCTTAAAGAATTGAAAATAAGTTTTAACATTTTCTAATTCTTCCCATTTTTGGGTAATGACAGGAATTATATCTAAATTATAAATTACCGCTTTATCTAGACTTAAGATTAATGGAGAATGTGTGCATATAAAGAATTGACAGTTAAAATATTTCACTGCATCTATAATCATTTCCATTAGTTTTAATTGATAGATAGGTGATAAACAATTCTCTGGTTCATCAAGTAAATAAATACCACCTTCTTCAAAGTTTTTTTCATATAACAATAATGCCGTTTGACCATTAGAAAGCATTATTTCTCTTTCTGAACAATATGCTTTTACATATTGCCTTTTACTTAATTTCCGTACTTCTATAAAACGCACTAAGTCATCGTAATCTTTTAAGCTCTTATAGCTATAGCCTTTTGAAAGAATATCCGCTCTCATTCTTTTTGCTTTTTCTTCTTCTAATAATGTTTCTTTATTATGAAGAATTCTTTCGTTTATTCTTTTAAATATATCTTCACTTCGTATGAGTTTGATTGTTTTAGGAAGCGTAAGAGTTCTATCATAGTCATCAACATTCATTTTATATGTAATACTCTTTACAAAATCAGGAAAAGCATGAATTTCTATTCCTTTATATTCAATAACTTCTTCATAATCCTCAGTATCTTTTTTTGCATTTAAAAGGTTCGCTAATAAATGAAGGACGGTTGATTTGCCACTTCCATTATTTCCATAAAATATCGTTATATCTTTACATATAATCCATTCTAAACCATTATAAAGAAAGAGATTCCAGGGATAAGGCGTATAATTATATATATTCATGTAATTATTAATTTCATCTGCGGTTGGAAAATGAAAAGAATCAATATAAATCATATAGCACTCCTGACTTTAAAATAATGGGCTACACGCAAAAGTGTACATCGACTTAAAAAATTAGAAGCATATTAATATAAATTTATACAAACTTATTTTGTCTGTCTGCTTTTCTCAAATTTAAGCATTATCTTTACTAGTATCTGATAAATGTTGCTTTATACTTTCTTATGAAATCACTCTACTAAAACTGTTAATTTCATATTTTTTCAACAAACACATAATTAGACATTTAAAAAAAGTATTATTTGTAAGAAAATTTATTTTTTAAGAACGTTGATAACTCCTTAATTTCTGGATTTAAAGCAACATTATTAAACAAATAGTCAACAATGAATTCGACAAGTTCAGAATCATTTTTTCTAATTCTCTCTAACTCTTTATGAAGCATCCTATACAATATTTTTCCATTTTTTATTTCTTCCAAGTTTTTAAAATCTTTGTTTTTTACTCCTGTATTATATTCCTCAATGATTGAATCAAGTGATCTATTTTGAAAAATATAATTATTTAAATCTCTAAATAATGTTTCATCTAAATTATCAATCAATTTATCTAATAAAAATTTTTCTAAACTTTTAATCGGCAAATAATCTAAAATGCCATTAAAGCCTATCCGTTCATTCTTCATAAACGACGGAACTTCTCCTTTTATATCTCTATCCAGAACTATTAAAATATTAGTGGGTCTCTCTGCCAAATTCGAACGAATTGTGTCTGAAGCGAACCTGAGAACTTGATGCCATCCACCAACTGCAATAACTAACACCCTTTTATTGTCTAATAATCTTTCTTTCAAAAGAATTTTATCCACTATTTTTTTAGCAAGATTATCTTCAACTAAAATAATAAAATCATATCCATATTCTGACGCTTCTAAATATCTTGTGGCATAAACTGGATAACAAGGATTAATAATTTCTAGTTTATCATTTTTATGCATTTGTAAATAAAAAATATTTTCAGGACTGATACTTCTTATCAATTCTATCGAGTGTGTTGAAAATAAAATCACAATATTGCTGTCATCTGCAATTTTTTTAAATAAATATACTAGCCTCTTTAAAGCAGATGAGTGCAAGGCTAACTCAATTTCGTCCAAAAATATGAATGAAGGCGTTTCGCCATAAATATTTTTTTTCAAGCGTCTTTCGATTGAGTTTAGGACTGTTAATAATAAATTTTCACCTGTTGACATATTTAATTGATTAACTAAACATCCTTTATTCTTGTAAAAATAAGAAGAACGTTGCAAGCCATGTTTTTTTGCAACTTTTCCATTTAATTCAAATAATTCGCTATAATAATTTTCATCATCATGTAAGATACTACCTAAAGTTTTTTTTACAAATCCAGAGGCTGAAAATAAATCTTTTTCTTCAAAATCATTCATTTTACTTAAATCCGACTCATCTACATCTTTAAATCTATTTCCAAATACTATAGATCCCTCATAAAATCCAGTTATACCAAGATTTTGTGTATTTTTGTTTGGCCTATCCCATTTTCCATTTTTTTCTTTTATAACTCTTCTTTTATCTCCAAAAGAAAAAGAAATAAATGCTCCTTTTCGTGGCTTTCCAAAAAAATTATTTAAATAAACTTGATAAAAAGCATTGGCTGCACAGGATAATATCGTACTTTTTCCTGCCCCATTTTCACCAGTTAATGCATACAAACCTTTTTTATTAGGAATGTCAAATTCAAAATCATCTATATTATTTATAGCATGTATTTTCATATGTATTTTATCCATAGTAAGTCTCCTTTTTTCATGAATTTAATTTTTAATTACTAATTTTTAATTAACTAAAGTTTTAGCGTCTTTATAAAAAATGTCATTGATTATAAAAAACTTTTTTAGTGCAAAGTTTTATGCGAAATCCATTTAGTTTTATTTGGAGTTATAACTAATATATCGATTGGTCCACCCACAGTTTTGTTGACATTTGTAAATCGCATCGTGTCGATTGTAGTATTTATCGCATATCGTACAAAATCTATTGCATCTTGCAATGTCATTAAACTCCAAACTATATTATTTTCATTCAAATAAAATGTATTCTCCTTAGGCAAAACAAAAGAAGCACCAATTTTTTTTTGAATATTTTTCATATTTATTAATAGGCTCGTTGTTTCAATAGGATCTGAACAAATATAATGCGCTTTTATAATTCGTGTTATTGTGTCAATTTCGCCATCCCAAAAAGCTCCTGCCTCTGAGTCTTTTGGAGATATCAAATTACATGAATTCTGCTGTCCTGTAACAATATGATAAACTTTTAAAACTTGTTGTTCTCCTTCATTTTCATATCCTGAGACAATAAAATGTATTTCTGCATTCATATCAATTTTCATAAAATAATTTTTTAAATTAGTTGCTGTATCATAAACTGTTGTATTTGCTGAAACTTGTTCATTTATAAATTGATAAATATAACCTGTAATATTTTTAGCTTTTATAGATGCAGCTCCACAAGTGGAAATTCCGCAATTGTTTGGGCAACAAAAAGTTTTTTCTTGAGTATCAAAATAATGACCTGTTTGAATATTGAGAGGAATACTTGGAGCCAGTTGAGATGAAAAACTTACTCTGCTATCGCTCCCCATTACTATTCCTTCTGTAGTCCATACTGTAACAATTAAAGACATTTATAAATCCTCCTAATATAATTCTTTTTTTGTTTGTTTTTTCTTGTTTTTAAATAATGAGCCTATATGTCGTTTTAAACCATGTGATTTAAAAATCATAATAGGTTTTTAAAAAGTAATATGCTTTTTTGAGATTAAATTATTAGTTTACCTAGTTCATTAAGTTATAAATAAAATTTTTGTTTAAATTTAAAAGTTTTAAACTATAAAAATAAACTTATCAAAATTATTACTTGCTCACAAAAGTAAAGTTTTTATTTAAAAAAGCAATGAATAGATTTTTATAATTAATAAAGCCTTACATATTCTTTTTTAAAAGAATGACTCTCAAGCAATATCCTATTCAAGTTTTCTTAACTTCAAAGACAAACGGTACTTTTATCCCCCCCTTTTTTTAATATCAAATAGCACATATTTTTTATAAAAATTAGACAAATCTCTAAGCAAAAGCACCTTTATCAAGCATGTCTTACTATATTAAAATAATCATATTTTTTTAAAAAAATCAAGCATAAAACTAAAAACTACAAGAATATTCGTATTTAAATTGTTATTTTCCAAGAAATAGATAAATTTTTTTATTTAGAGAATTTAATTAGAAATTCTCTTAAAAGAAAAGTAGCAAAGAATAATAAAAATAATGCTTCTCTGAATAAACAATGCCGAACATTTCTTATAAAAGTTTAAAAAATGTTATTTCTTTTAATTAAAAATCAATAAAGTACTAATATATTAAAAAAATAAAAATAATTCTATTATTTTTAAGCTTTCTATATAAATTTTAAAATCCTTATTTACACAGAGGGCCTAAAATCAATTGAATTATTTTGATTTTTTAAAATACTCTCGATATTTTATCCTTTCTTGCTTTTTAATTAAGGGCAGTAAGATCTTTTTTACCTTTTCTAAAGAATCATTACCTTCATTCATTATAAAGCAAAATAGATTCAAATAATCTTGCAATTCTTCTCGATCAAACCCTGCATGTGACTTTAAAAACTTTTGTAATAAATCAATTTGATGATTAATTGGATCTAGTGGATTATTTGTGTCTTTTACATTTCGTAGTTGATTCGCATCATAGCTTTTTGAAGTTAAACTTAATAGTCCTATTAATTCATAATGACCTCTTTCTTTATCATGAATTAAATGTGACCATTCTTGAATATGCTTTATAAAATGCATGCATTCGTTTTATTCGTATTTTTTTCCTTTACCCTCAATAAATGCATATGTATGAATGCCATCATAACCAACACCTATATATATATTTAATTTCTAGAAAGGTCCGCATATTCTTTCCCGTTTGCTTTCTTCTCTAGTTTACTTTGAACTACTCTATAATAAGTTTCATCAATATGAACATTTCCTTTTAAGAGAATATCTTGTTGATAATCTTCTAAAGCAATAAACACTTTTTTAACCAATATTTTGTAGTTGCTGGACTATTTTTATTGTTTTTTGATGTATGATTTAAGCTACTAAAGCAAAAAATATTCAGTAGAAATTCAATCCATTCAGATAATGGAATTTTATGATGGTCCATTAATGTTCCTGTAGAGAAAGTGAATCTTTTTTGACATTCTTTACAATAGTATCTTTGCTTTTTATCTCGACTTAAACCCTTCTTTATAAATTCAATCGATCCACAATAAGGGCAAGAAATCGGATGAAAATTACTAAACATTATAGAATCTAATGAGTCTACTATTTTTGGATGCTTTAAATTGTAATGAGAAAAAATAAACGTTGTTTATAAACGCTTCTAAAGGAGTGATATTTGTTTTATCACTCCATGGTGTCTTTTTTTTAGACACATAATATGGTTTCTTTTTCATTTGGCGATTTACTCTTTATTTAAGCAAGTAACAATTATAATTCTTTCTAGGTCTTCTGTGCAAATAAGGATTTATGTTTTTAATTGACTATAAGATTGCAATCGTTTTCAATTCTAAAAAATTATTGTTTTTATAATTCGTTTTATAATCATAAACTAATTTTTGCCTGTATGTTGATGATTATTCACTACAAACAATCTCACTTAACGCTCCACTTATTTTATATTTTGGTCTTTTACTAGAATTAATGGATAGTTATTAGTTAAATTTAAAAAAAGAATACTACAACATTTTAACTCATAATATACCTTATTCTTTGCCTATCTTAATCTAGCAATAATTACAAACAAGAATTTAGATTATAAGTACTATTTTATTGTGAATTTTTAATAAAAGATTATAAGAGATGCTATAATAGTTAATTTATTCTAAAAATATAAATTAATAAATGCAAACTAAGCACAATATTCAAATTATTAAATTAGAAGTCAACAATTAGTAACCCCATTTTTTGTTGGAATTTCAGCAAATCTTTATATAATTTTGTTTGCTTAAATTCATTTTTCCCAAAAGAAGCTTTAAACACTTTCCCTGTTTCCGCTATTTTCATACTAACTTTACCAATACGATGAAATATGTTCATAAAATCATGCCCGTTTGTTATATCTAACAATTCTTCTTCATTGTGTTTAAAAGGAAAAAATCTTTTTAATAAAGCCAGTCTTTTTGCCGATAACAAATTTTTAGGATTCATTTTATTTAAATTTTGAATAATATTATAGTCCATGATAGATTGATTAGGATCATATAACTTTGTTAAACGTAATCCTTCAAATTTGATCCCCCATTTTTTTCTTTCATTTAAGTAGCGTATTTCGCTAAGTAGTTCTAAACATTGAAGGCACATTAATCTTAAAGTTTTTGCTTTACTTACCTCCTTACAAATAGAATTGCTTACTCTTATAAAACATTCATCATTTGCAACTACCATCATTTCCGAACAACAATAATCGCAATAAAAAATACGATTGTTTAATGGCTTTTTTTGATAATCTTTATCTCTAATTCCAATTATTTGTTTTTTTCTCGGGAAATGTACTTTTATCATTTCTTCGACTCCAAGTTTTCCTTTAAATGATTGAACCAGGCATGCTTCTTCTCTTAATAATGACATAAATAAACGAACATCTTCATCTCCTTCTACTACAACAAATACTTTGTCTTTAGAATCTGAAAGCAACAATTTCAATTCTTCTATGGTATCATTTTGATCTAAACATTTACGAATTGAATCAGCCATTATATTGTTCTCCTAAGTCAATTTGAATATCCCAGTTTCCTGATATAATTTGTGGAGAATGAGTAGAAACAATAACTTGGACATTTTTGTTTAATGCTACAATCTTTTTGAAATCTTTAAGGATTTCTTTTTGCCATGCCACATGTAAAGAAATCTCTGGCTCGTCAATTAGTAATAAGTTTACCTTTGATTCAAAAATCAATTTGTAATATAGAACCAAAATCTCCTGTTCACCTGATGAAAGACTAGTAAGTTCTAGTTCTTGTCCTGCATCAGTAATAATTGATATTCCTTTTTCTCTTGACAATTTCATTTTTTTAAAAGTAAGTTTTTTATTAACAAGTTCCTCATAAAGTTCAAGTTTTGAAATCAATGACTCAAAAACTTTATATTTTTCTCTTGCATCACTAAAATAGACAAACAAATCTATTGCGAATTTTTTCTTATACATTAATTTTGAAGTATTTTTAATTTCAGCTAAACCATAATGTTTCAATTTTTTTTGTTTTTCTTGAAGTTCCCTATAATTATCTTCGTATTCTTTTTCATCTATTTCATCGAGAGTTTCAAATAATCTTGTTATATAGGTACTATCTAATTTATTTGCTAAAGCAGAATGCTCTCCCATAACTTGTTCTATTTCTTTCATAAGTTTATTGGAATTTTCGTTAATTACAGTTACATATTCAATTTTCGATGACGAAAAAGGCTTTCTCTCTTCTTGCAATGCCTTTTTTTCAATAAGACGTTGCTCTTTAATAAAACTAACTTGCCCAATTTCTTCTTTTATTTTTTCGATCCATTGCCAAGCTTTTTCAAATTTCTCTTCTAGCTCACTTGTTCTTTTTGCTTTTCGTCTTTCATCAAAGAAAATAGATACCAAAAAATCGTCTTCAAGATTAAAAATGGGGAAATCACGTAACATTAAAGGATTATCTATATAAAAATGTTCGGACGTTCGCATATCTATAAATTCATTATCTCCTGTTCTTCTCATAAATGGATTTGATTCAAAACGTCTAATATGATCATTTTTTCTAGGATACATGAATTTTAAATCATTTATTTTAAAATAATCTTTTGACCTTGTGATAGTTATTATCTCACTATCTGTAACAAGTGAAACAGAATAAAAAGGATGAGAAAGAACATCTCCTAAACTTTTATTACAAAATTCATCTAAAATTGAAAGTATGGTTGTTTTACCATATCCATTAGGCCCTGTAATAATTGAAATTCCTTCTTCCATCAATTTGATATCATAATTAAATCTCCCAAATAATTTTTTTAATTTAATTGCTTTTAGCATATTCATCCTCCTTAATATTTAATTGGAACAGGCATAATTTAAAAAATACTTTTTTTGTTTAAAATCGGTTGCCAATTCTAATATTTAATGTATCATATTTTTTTGACTTTGCAACATTGTTTTCTTAAATGGTAAATGAAAAAGTTGTCGATTATAGGAATGATTACATGATTTTTTTAAAAATTGAAAACTTTATATTTTAGTATGATTATTATGTTGTTTATTAATTTCTTAAAATACAAAAATTTACAAGAAACTAAATATCCAAAAATTTTTAAACTAATGATTTTTCAATCTCTCTTTTAAATATTCTCTTAGTTCTTCATCTTCACAATAAATAAAACACCCCTTTTGTCCTCGAGTTAAAAGAGTTTTATATGTGTTACGAATAATTTGATCAGCTAATTTATAGTTCTTAGATGACTTTATTCCTTTTATTGAACTATCTTGTTTTGCTCTTTTTGTATAATCAGTAATAACTTTTCCAGTATTTCTATCAAAACGTAAATCAAGTCCAATAATAATTCCTACATAATCAAACTCAAGCCCTTGAGTAGAATGAATACATCCAACTTGTTCAAACGAATCTGATGCAATGGCAAATTGATTTTGATCAAAATTCCATTGTGCTTTAAAATTATGTGGAAGTACAATATCATATAAAGATTTGTCATCATGACTTATCCAAGGATAACAATATCCGGCAATCATTCTAGCCTTATTATTCCCATTATGTTTTCGAAGTTCTTCTCTCATTTCACATGGGTTATCAAATACTCTAATGTCAAAATCTAAGTCAAAACCATCAAAGTTAGCGGTTTCTCTAATTTGTAAAACATCGTCTAAAAATGCAATGTAACCATCAGATCCATTACATCTAAATTGTGATTTTAATATTAGACTTTCACTTTCATGAATTTGAGAATTGTAATATTGAGCCCATTTTTCAATTTCATTTATTGTGCCTATATCTTTTGTTGTAACCATTTGATTTTCATCAATAAAGAAAACACTTATTCTCGCTGCATGAATAATTTCTTTTATTTGATTTTCTCCTTTATTAGAAAACATTCCAGATTTAGCATTTAAGCGGTGTGCTTCATCAACCAGTAAACAATCAAAGGCATTGTTAGGAGAATCAATGAATTCCCCTGATCCTTTAAACAATCCTCTTAAAAAAGTCAATTTATGCTTTCCTTTAATAAGTTTTTTAGAAAACACTGCTCTTGGAGCACTAGTTTTTGTAACATAAAAACATGAACTACCTTCTTCACCCATATTGATAATTCGTGAAAGCAAATTCATTGCAATTACTGTTTTTCCTGTACCAGGGCCCCCTTGAACAATAATGGTGTGTTTTTTCCCATCTTTAGATAGTTTAGAGTACAAATCCAAAATTGTTGCAAATGCAACTTGTTGCTCGTCTATCATGATATACTCTTCATTTCCATCTAATAAACTTCCTATAACATCTTGTAAAGCTTTAGATGGTTTAAGTTTACCATGCTCTACTATTTGAAACAAATCTTTATTAGAAGGTTTACTAACATACTTTAATATAAAATTTTGCAATTCAATTCCGTCTCTTCTTAAAAAAACGGGCGCTTCTTTTATCATATCTTGATATCTTTCATCCATAATTTCATTTTTAAATTCTTCTTTAAAATTATGAAGATATGCACAAGGAAATAGATGAATATTATTTTCACGTAAGTCTATATTGAAACTTTCGATTAGTTTTGCATAGGAATAAGCTTGTTGCGAAGGATGATTAACTTCCCTTAATGCTCCACCAGTAAATGCTATAACAACATCTTCTTTGTCTGTTACTTCACATTTTTCCCACTGTTTAAGTTCAATTATGACTATATTATCTTGCTTGCCATCATTTCCACCAATCATGAAGTCAACGCGTTTTGAGGTTAAAGGAATTTGATATTCTATAGCAACTTTGACATTTTTATCAATTTTATCGTTGTTTAAAACCTGTGACATCCTTGATAATGAATTCTCCCAAGACCGAAATTCAGCAATACTCTCGTGACGAATTCCAAAATCTCTAAATAATTGATCTATTCTCTCTGCTATGCAACCATTTAAGTTATCATCTAAAAAAGTTCCAATTGTTCCTGAATACACTATCATATACATCAATCTCCTAGTTTATCGTATTTTGTTGATAAACCTTTACATTTAGAAACAGGATATTTTTCTTCTGTTTTTTTTAATTTTTCTAAAACAATTGTTTTGATATCAACATCAAGAACAGTTGCCATTTGAATACAATAATTAATGACGTCCGCTAATTCTTCATAGACTGCATTTTTATCAAAATGCTCTTCATCCCATTGAAAACATTCTAATAATTCATTAGCCTCAATGGAAATAGATTTTGCTAAGTTTGCTGGAGAATGAAATTTATCCCAATCTCTATCTCTATTAAACTTGCTTATTACATTTTTTAATTCTTCTAGTGAATCCATATAAATTAATCTCCTTTTAAAGTAAATATTTTTTTGCTAATAAAATAGCACTAACAACGACAGCAATAATATAGTTAATGATTATTCCTACTGCTGCCCCTTTTTTTCCTTCTTCATTTTCTTTAACTACAGCAATAAAATAAGCAATAATTCCAAAGAATATAGCACAAATTAGATAAGTTTTATCATAAACAAACTTATCTTTTTTACTTGATAAAAAGCGTACTTTTTTTTCACCTAAATCAACCATTCCTTTATTGTTATCAGTTTAAGGTTGAATAGGTTCTCCACAACGAGTGCACATCACTGCTCTATCACTAAGTTCGTTTCCACAATACTTACATTTCATTTTTCATACCTCTTTATTCAATTTTTACTTGTTCATCTAATCCTATACTTTCAATTTCAGCATTACTCTCAATTCGAGTAAATTGGGTTTGGATACGACTTACACGTTGCTCAAAATTATCTTTTTTTGTATATAATTGATTTACTCCTTCAGAAAATTTACGCCAATCTTCTGCAAACTTTGAGAATTCTTTGCTAAGTTTATCTAATGCTTGCGTAATAAATTGAATATTTTTATTTCTTTCATATTGAACACGAACCATATTCATAGTAGCTAATATTGGTTGTAAAGTAGATGGAGAAGTTAAAATTACATTAGATTCTCTAGCATATTGAACGACATTTTCAAGTTCACCATGAATAAAGCCAAACAATGCATCACTTGGAATAAATAGTAATGCTTGAGAAGCAGTTTTTCCTTTAATTATATATTTATTTTTAACATCAGTTATATGTTTTTTAACTGCGCTAGCAAATCCTTTCTTTGCTAGTTCTCTTTCTTCTTGTGTTTGTGATTCAATTATTGAGCGATAGTCTTGAAAAGGAAATTTTGAATCAATACAAATCAAATGATTTGGCTCTGGTAAGAACACTACCGCGTCTGGACGATCATTAATTTCCATCCCATCCTTTAAAGCATATTGAAAATCATAAATCCCACTTTTTGCATCTCCAAATACACTAAATAAAATTCTTTCTAAAGTAAATTCACCAAATTTACCACGATTCTGATTATTTTCTAACACATTTTTCAATGATACCACTTCAGTAGAAAGATTTTGAATATTCATTCTAGCTTGTTCAATGATTTGAAGTTGTTCAGAAAGAGATTGATAAGCTTGCGTTGTTTTCTCAAAACCGCCTTGAATACTCGTGTTTACCTTTTCGTTAATATCTTTAATTCGTTGCACTAATATTTCATTTAATTGACTAAAACTCTCTGTAATTTGCTTATTTATTGTTCTTTCGAATTCAGCCATAGAATTACGTTGGCTATTGTTTTCTGTTAAAAATTCGCCTTTAATTTTAATAATTTCTGCTTGAATATTAGTTTGTATTTCATATTTCATCGTTTCCTTAAAACTATCAAATTTATGCATTAAATCATTGAGTTCTTGTGCATAGTTTGAAGGTTCTGAAACTTGATCATTTTTTATCTTATTAAGACGTATTAATAGCACAATAGAAAGAAGAAGAGAGAGACTACATAGAATAATTACTAAAACAAGCATTTTTTTACTCCTTTTGTCACTTTTACTTAATATTTATATAGTATCATATTTAAAATTAGAAAACATTAATAAAATGGTAGATAAAAGAGGTTTAATTATTATATAACATTATTTTCAATCTTTTAATCAAATCTAAACTTAATTGTATCGTTTTAATTTACATTTGTTTCATAGGATTAAATAAATTATTAAACTAAAATAATAAAAAGTTTATCAACCTAATGATTCTTACATTTTATTTCTAAAAAATTCATGTTTGTTTTTAATATCTCTTAAAAAATTTTTGTAATCATCAAATATGGGGGATGTCCAATAAGAATTATTAGCATAGCCATTATCTCGCATAATTATTAATAAAGACATCCCCTCATCACCATTACCATCCATGTTTCTCCTTAACATATCCTTAATTACAATTTCAAATAAATTATAATTCATACTTGCCAATTCAATAAGCATCTCAATTTCCATAATATTTGATACAAAATATCTTCCATCATTATTTACTGGGCAATCAGTTTCTTCAAAAACGTGTGGTAATATATTTGCATTAATATAATTGTCATAGCAAAGTATAATCTTGATTGGTTTATTTATACTCAAATCTTCTTCTGTTTTTTTCAATTGTTGAAGTGCTTTATAGATTATTTTGTGCAACTCTTTTTTGTAGACTATAAAATCAGTTAATTGTTGTTTTATATTTATGGGGAGTATAGAAGATTTTTGTTCTATTAAAATATTATATTTTCCAATTTTTAGATGCCAATCGGCACGTTCTTTCTTTTTTTCTTCAGGAATTTTCTTATAATCAATTTGATAAGATTTAAATAAATCTTCTAAATAATACTCAAATAAACGTCCAAATTCATCAGTAAAGGTTTGCCTTTCTTTTTTAGGTTTATTCATAAAATAATTTCTAATAATCCAAAAAGCTGCATGTTCTACTATGAATTGATTAAAATAAACACTTGCAGTCAACAATTCACCTCTCTGAGTTCTTATAAAAGGTTTAACATAAAAAATTTGTCTTCCCAAAGAATTATTGTTTCTTATAGAATCATAGTCAACAGAATAGTAATCAATTACTTTATTAAATATTTCACCTTTATTTTTTCCAGAATCGAAAGTAATAAACTTGATTGCCTCGTTAATATTTTGATGAAATAGAGAATCAATAAAAATTCCATATAGTACTAATATTAAATCTTTCCACTCCACACCTATTTCCTGTTTAACAATTTCTTCAGGATTAACAATAGAAGAGTGTTTTTTTGTTAGTGAAAAAATAATATACAATTCTCTGATTAAGTTTTGGTAAAAAGAAATTTGAGTTTGATATTTAAACTGTTCTCCACCGAATCCGTACATAAATAAAGAAGCATCAAGACTAGAATGAATCTCTTTAATTAACTCGTTAGTTGTAGATGAGACATATTCATTCGTTTCTAACAAAACAAGCAAAAATATATTCTCTGTTAAATCAGTTAGGCCCCTATAATCATTGCTATACATTATACTTTTATATATAAGATCAGGAAATTGCCATGGTTGTATTAAAACTTTGTACTTAAAAACTTGTCCACTTTTATCATCTTTCACAATTATTTGTCGGTGAATATATTCTATTGAACAACCATTAACATATATTTCTCTTGAAATTTTATAAGAAGATTTTAAAATACTAGAAATAGAAAATTGCTTAACAAAAGTGCAAAAATCTTCTTCATTATTAATTTTTATGCACTTAATATGTTGTTGACTCATTTATAGCACCTCTTTTTTTTCTATAAAACTTGAATAAAATTATTAACAATTTAAAATAAACGAGTATTGAATTCTATTTCATTTCCACAACTGCCATGTTTGTTACGTTTAACAAGGATATAAATTTTAAATTATGCTTAGTACATTTTCCTATATGCTAAGTAGTTGTATAACGATTATTAACTTGCAATTTAATAAATATTTATTGTCATATATAAATACTATATATTTAAATAAAAAGCAACAAATTGTAAAAGAAAGTCTTATATAAAGAAAAAAATTATATTTTGATATCAACTTAATTCTCTATTAATGGAGCGGCCGGCGGGAATCGAACCCGTATAATCAGCTTGGGAAGCTGAGGTTCTGCCACTGAACTACGGCCGCATGGTTTTATTATAGAACAAATTCTATTCTAAAAAAAGAAAAAGCCATGATTTTTGCATAAATTCATTCCCTTTTTCGTTTAATAAAAATGAAAGGAACTCCATTATTCTATGAAAAAACTAAAACCAATATTCCCTTATTGTATTTCTTATCTTTGTGCTGGTGCTTTAGGTTATTTATTTCATTATCTTTTTAAATTCTTCTCTTCTTCACCTTTTGTCGCACCTTTCTTTCCCATTAATGAATCGGTATTTGAACATTTAAAGCTACTTTTGTATCCTTTTATGTTAGTAAGTATTATTGAAATTTTAATTCGAAAGAAAAAATTCCAAAGTACGCTTCCCTATCGTATCTTTGGAATTACCTTTTCTATTATTTTTCTTCCGCTTGTCTATTACATTTTAAAAAGATTATTTGGTAATATACATATCGGTAATATCATTCTTTATTTCGTCTTTTTATTTCTTTCTTATTTTATTACATATTGGTTTGAGAAAAAAGAAACAACACCGAGTAAATCTATCGCTATTCTAGCGTACTGTACACTTTTCCTATTAGTGTTCTTATTTACTCTATTAACCTATTTACCACCCGAAGCAGAATTATTTAAAGATCCTACACTTCAAACATATGGCTATTTATTTTAAAGTGTTTTTAAAATCCAAAGTTTTAACCAATCCATTAGATAATCGCCAAACATGTAATATAACGCCCCACTAATGATGGAGACGGCTAGTAAAATAATAATTGTAGCGAGCATATAATTTGATCGATCGGTACTCTTTCTTCGCATGCTAATGAATATTAAAGCGACAACAATATTCATTAAAGGTATCATTAATAAAAATAAACTACCAATCCACTCTAATAAACTAAGTGGAGTTTTTCTTCTTGTCATTCCTTCTACTTTTTCTTCTAGACTTAAATTTTCAACTACATTTTCATTCATTTCTTCATTTTGTTCCATAACATTTACCTCAATTTTTAGTGTGTTATGAAATTACAATTTTATGAAAACTTTTTTGCTTTTTTTATTTTAGTTAGATTCACCATAATAAAGGTAATGAGATAAAGCACAATAGAAAAAAGAAAATAAGTTGATAAGCTTGGAATATTCATTTGAAAAGAGATTGAAAGATGATTTTTTATAAATGAACTTTTACTGAATAAACCTAGCAAAACTAAATCTAGTAGTGTGAATACCGAACTCAAAAGAAAGAAAATTAAATGTAGATAAAAAGATAATTTTTCTTTGGCTTTTTTATCATAGCCTAAGGCTTCTATTCTTTCCGCATCTTTTTCACATTCATATAAAAATAAAGCATGAATTACCGTAAATAAGAAAGAAGAAAAAATCATCATCCATAAAGAAAAAATGGATAGTCCTTTTTGAATAGAACGCGTTGTTTTTTCTAATGTCGATAAAAACGTATACGAAGGACTAGCAAAATGGTATTCTGGATAAAGTGAATTGAGTTCTTTTATTAATGATTCTATATTTCTAGAACTTTTAATAAAAAACAAAGCAGAAGTGGCTTTTAAAAAGGAAGAAGTAGTGATCTTGTGTTTTAAAAATAAAGAATTGAGTTCATCATTTAAAATATATAAAATATTATCTTTTGCTTTTTTAATTCCATCAATGATCCATTCACCTACATATGTTTGATTATCTAAAGAATATAAATAATAAATCGTATCCCCTTTCTTCCAATCTTTTAATTTTGCTAATGAAGAAGAGATATAAATACCTTCTTTACTCGGATAAAGCGATAAAGTTTGTTCGCTAGGATAAAGAACACTATGAAAGAGTAAGTCTTTATCTTTTTTATTTTCTATTCTCCATTTCTCTTCTTTTTCGTATAACGCTTCATAAGATGAATCAATAAGTATTACACCAGATAGGCCATGAAGAATGGTATTAGAAAAAACTTGATAACCTTTTTCACTACCTATAAAAGCGCCTTCTATTTCATTACTCCATGATAAGATTCTAGAAATATCATATGATGAAATATAGCTTTTATCGTTTTTAGAAATAAGATACGTATCTTTTTCTTTTGTTTCATCGAATAAATATTTTGATAAAAAAGAAGAAGATAAACTTTCTTTATCTTTGATTTTTATTTTACTTCTTTTATGAAAAATCCACGGATACTCTACTTCTTCATACCACGATAAAATAGAACGCATACGCATTCTTTCTTCAATGATATATTCATTAAAATAAGGATTTGAGTGATAAATAGTGGGTTCTTTGGCTTTGGTTACACCTTTAACTAATAAAAGCTGTTCATCTTCATAATCCCAATCGATGTTTTTTATTTGGATTCCAATGGATAGTGGATTTCTTTTTAAATAATTATCCAGCGCTTCATAACTTGCTTCTATTTGAATCGTGTCACATAATTCATTTAATGTCTTTTCTTCGATTCCAATTACAATTTCATCATTTTCTAAATGAGATAAAGAAGGATAGGATTCTATTTCTTTTAATAAATGAAAATGATTTAACGTTTCCATTTGAAAGTCTTTTAAAAGAGGATAACCGGGTAAAGAAAAAATACGAAATTCATTTCGCGATGGGAAAGCATAACTTAAATCTTCTTCATAATAAAACATTATATCCATATCTTGATTTTCTTTTTGAATGGTAACGAATTCTTCTTTATCTAATGAATAACGGTTATCTTGTATGTTTTCATTTTTAACTGTCATTTGTATTTCTTTTCCACTTGCAAAATGAGAGAATGAAGACGTCATTTCTTCTTTCATGTTATTCATTAAAATAGCGCTAAAAGAGCCGATAAAAACACTCATCGATAGAAAAGAAATAAGAAGTACCGCTCTTTTTTTCTTATGCACTAATCTTCTTTTTAAATACATTCCATAATGAAATCTTTTTCGTTTTGGGTGAAGAAAAGAAAATTGTCTTTTTTCTATTTCTTCTTTTTTTATTAAAGTTAAAGTGCCATTTTCCATATGATAATGTTCATCGCTATATTTTTCAATCATTCTCTGATCATGCGTCACAATGATGATTAAACTTTTTTTCGATAACTCTTTTAGTAAATCCATAATTTCAAAGGCATTATAATCATCTAAAGAAGAAGTCGGTTCATCTAAAAGAAGAATGGGAGAAGAAAATATCATACTTCTAGCGATCGCTACTCTTTGCTTTTCTCCGCCAGAAAGAACATCGACATTGGTTTTTGGATCTATAGATAATCCTACTTTCTTTAGTAAAGTTGGGATATCTTCATTTTTATTCACCACGAACATGAACATCTTTAAATTTTCTTCAATCGATAAATGAGAAAATAGACCATAGTCTTGATACACCACACCACATGAAAATAAACGATAATCCATCTTTTCTTGTTCATTCATCTCGTTTAACGATTGATGAAAGAATAAGATATCCCCTTCTTTTACTTCTTTTTCATGATGTAATAAACTTAATAAAGTGGATTTTCCTGAACCTGATTCTCCTTCAATCATCACGAGGCCATGACTAGAAAAAGATAAAGAAACATGATCTAATATCTTATGCTTTTCTTCATAATAAAAGCTAACATTTCTAAGTTCTAGCATACTAATCTTCCTCTTTTAATAAGTTTTCAATTTCTTTCTTTTGGTAAGCTTGAAAAGAAAAATGAATGATAACGCAATATAAAATTTGGGTTACTAGCATAAAAAGAAGATAGATAAAGGGATGAACGCTAAATAAAAATACCGGTGTATGAAGAATCTTTTTTTCAATTACACGTAAAATAAAATATAATGGCACCATACAAAATAAAGTCAATAAAACACTGAGTCCATTCATTTTTAGACTTAAAAGTTGATATACGTTTTCAATTTCTTTTTCTTTCGCACCTAAAGCAAAATAGATACCGATTTCATGTTGATCTTTTAATAAATGCGTATAAGATAGATAACCAATTAGTGTGGATAAAAGAATAAAAGTTATACTTAATATAACAATTAAAACATTCTTCATTAATACGGACATATTTTTAAATACCGTATAGTTTTCTTTTACCGGAGAAGAAAGCAAATATAAAGAAGATAATTCATTAAATAACGTTAAAAGCGTATATGCGTCTTTTTCATTATCCACAAATAACCATAGATTTGCATTTCTTTCTTTTGATGAAAGGGGCTTATCCATTAGCCAATCATAATAAGAAATCACTTTTCCTTGGTCTAAAGATAAGCGTTTTAAATAGTGATTTTTTAAATAGCTTTTCATTTCATTAAACGATAAATAAATCGTAGGTGTATTTTGAAATTCATATTCTTCGATGACTTCATAATCTTTTATTTCATAATGAAATTCAAAGGTATCATGAATATAATAATTATCTTTAGGTGTATAAATATCTAAAGACGAAGAAAAAGAAAAAGGAACGGTAATCCCTTCTTGTTGGAGTTGTTGAAACATCAACTGATTGATATACGTTTTATGTTTTATTTTTATATTCTTATCATAGGGTGTATGACGAATAAGTTCAATATGATAAAAAGAAGAAGTTTCCTCCATTTTCATTTCGTTAGGAATGAGATACGTTACATCCAAATCGACTTCTAAAGAAGGTACATATTCTTTTAAGCTATACGCTTCGTTAATCGAAGGCGATTCCATTTTGGATATGCCTAATTGGGTGTTACTCTCTTCTACTTTTTTCGATAAAGAAAAGCGATAGGCATCTAACCTTTGAAACACTCTTTTTACCATGTTTTCTTTTAAACCTAACGATAAAGAAGATAATATCCATATCGTTAGATAAGCATAGCACTGCGCAAATATTCCTAAAACATAACGCTTTCTTTTATGAATAAAAATACGTTTACTAATAAAAGATGACCACGACGAATTAGTGCGCATAAAGAACACCTTCTTTTAATAAAAATCGTTGATCTCCGTAGCGTTTAAAAACCATAGGATTATGGGTAACTACGACCACTAATTTTTCTTTGGATATTTCTTTTAATGCTTCTAATAATAAACGTGCATTTTCTTCATCTAAAGCGCCTGTAGGTTCATCGCATAATAAAAAACTTGGATTAACAATTAATGCACGTAAAAAGGCAATCCGCTGCTTTTCTCCTCCTGAAAGCGTATCCACAGAACAATGCATTTTATGCTCTAAATGAAATCTTTTAAATAGAAGCGTGGCTTGTTCTTTAGCGTCTTTTAAGGTTGTTCTACGAATTAAAAGAGGAAAGGCCACATTTTCTAAAGGGGTTAAAGAACGCACTAATTGATAATTTTGAAATAGCATACCAACTTCTCTATTACGAAAATTGGGTAAAAGATATTTATTGTTATATAAAGAAGAGCCACGAAAAAAATATTTTCCGCTTGTCGGAAGAAGTAAACCCGCTAAAATTTTAAGTAATGTTGATTTTCCTGAACCTGACGCGCCTTCAATCACAATAAAGCCATGATTTGGTAAGGTAAAAGAAACATCTTTTAAAACATAAAAGCTTCTTTTTTCGATACTAAATCGCTTACTAATATTTTTTAATTCAATCATTTCCATAAAAAAACTCCCTAATATTATTTAGAGAGTCTTTTTCATTTTTCCTAATCGTTTTCTGCTTTTTGTATGACTTTTTTTATTTTTTGATTGAAAGAATAACGATCCATCATAATGACTGAACCACAGGCTAAACATTGAATTTTAACATCTGCACCTACGCGTACGATTTTAAATTGTTTGCATCTTTTTTCACAAGGATGGGGCTTTTTCATTTCCACAATGTCGTTTTCGTTAATGGAAATAAATTGCATAATTATTCCTCTTCCATTTTAACGGCCGCGGGAACTTTGGGTAATCCTGGCATCGTTAAAATAGAACCTGTTAAACAAACGATGAAATTAGCGCCCGCCGATAAACGAACTTCTCTTACGGTAATGGTAAAGTCTTGTGGTGCGCCTAAAACTTTAGGATCATCACTAAAGGATTGTGGCGTTTTGGCCATACAAACTGGAATATATTCATAGCCCATCTTTTTAAATTTTTCCATTTGTTCTTTGGCTTCTAAAGTATATTCGACATGAGTTGCGTGATAAATCTTTTTCGCAATGATTTCAATCTTTTCTTCTAAAGGAAGTTTGGTGTCATATAAAGGATGATAATGAGACGTGGTTTCATTTAAGGCTTTTACCACTTCTTTAGCTAAATCTATCGAACCTTCTCCACCTTTTAAGAAGCCATCTAAGAAAGTGACGGAATAGCCTTCTTTTTTACACCAAGAAGTTAAGGCTTCGACTTCTTCTTTATGATCATCCGCAAAGTGATTAATAGCGACTATCACCGGTAAACCATATTGTTTCATATTTTCAATATGTTGTTTTAAATTACAAGTACCTTTTAATAAAGCATCAACATTTAAGGTACGAATATCATCTAAAGCTTGTCCGCCATGCATTTTTAAAGCACGGATGGTAGCGACCATAACGACCATATCGGGATGTAAATGGCCTTCTCGACATTTAATATCTAAGAATTTTTCTGCGCCTAAATCAGCACCAAAACCAGCTTCCGTAACGACAATCGGGGCTAATTTAAGACCAAGTTTCGTCGCGATTAAAGAGTTACAACCATGCGCAATATTGGCAAAAGGTCCACCATGCACTAAAGCAGGATTTCCTTCTAGCGTTTGCACCAAGTTCGGTTTTAAGGCTTCTTTCATGAGTTTCATAATGGCATGAGAAATTTTTAAATCACGAACATAAATGGGTTCATCTTGGTCATTATAAGCAACAATGATTTTTTTGGTTCTTTCCATAAAATCATTTTCATCTTTCGCTAAGCATAAAATCGCCATAAGTTCAGACGCAACGGTAATGACGAAATGATCCGTTCTTGGGGTGCCATTTTTCTCTCCTTGATTCACGGTGATGGTACGTAACGCGCGGTCATTCATATCCATCGCGCGTGGCCATACGATACGATTGGGATCAATATGTAATTCATTTCCTTGGAAAATATGATTATCTATAATCGCGGAAATTAAATTAATCGAAGACGTTAAAGCGTGCATATCGCCAGTAAAATGAAGATTGATTTCTTCACTCGGCTCAATGCGGGCTAATCCACCACCGGTTGCCCCACCTTTAATACCAAACACAGGGCCTAAAGAAGGTTCCCGTAACACTAACATGGCTTTTTGGCCAATTTTGGCTAAACCTTCCGCTAAAGCGATGGAAGTTGTGGTTTTTCCTTCTCCCGCTTTGGTGGGTGTAATCGCGGTAACTAATACGAGTTTTCCATCTTTTTTATCTTTTAAGGTATCCATAATACGTAAATCAATTTTGGCCTTATATTTTCCATAAGGTTCTACGTATTCTTCTATAATACCCGCTTTCTTTGCAATCTCTTCAATTCGAATCATATTATCATACTCCTTTCAATATTTCTTCTATATCATGATAAGCCTCTTCTTTACTATGAAACCAACGAACATCAAATTGATGACGGAAATAAGTCATCTGTCTTTTTGCATAGTTTCTGGAGTGCTTTTGAATTTCTAAAATTACTTTTTCTTTATCGCTTTTATTTTCAAAATAATCAATCCATTCTTTATAACCAATCGCTTGGAAAGGTTGAATATCTTTTCCATATTTTTGATATAAAGTGCGCGCTTCTTTTTCTAAACCTTGATGAATCATTTCAATAACACGCTCATCAATTTTTTTATAAAGCAAATCACGGTCCATATCAATACCAATAATTAAGCAATCATAAAGCATAATATGTTCTTGCTCACTTTCAATTTCACTTTTTCTTTTTCCCGTTCCTATATAGGTCATTAAAGCACGTAAGACTCTTTTACGGTTATTCGGATGAATCTTTTTACATGCCTCTTCATCTACTTTTAAAAGTTCAGCATAGAGTTCTTCATTGGTATAATCATCGTACTTTGACATATCGGGATCAATATATTCTTCATACTGATAATCATAAAGCGTGGCTTTTTGATAATTACCTGAACCACCTACAATAATGGGAAGATGATTTCTTTTTACAATCTCTTCAATTTTTTCTCTAGCTAAAATTTGATATTCTTTTGGTGAAAAATGCTCGGTAGGAGAAACAAAATCAAATAAATGATGAGGAACGATAGACCTCTCCTTTAAAGTAGGTTTTGCCGTTCCAATATCAAATTCTTGATAGACTTGAAACGCATCTCCATTAATGATTTCACCTTGGAAGTTTTTAGCGATTTCTAACGCTAACGCACTTTTCCCGCTTGCGGTAGGGCCTACGATTAAAATCATCATACCCCAGTCCTCTTAAAGAGTTTCTCTAATTGGTATTTGGTAAAATGAATAATGGTCGGACGTCCATGCGGACAACAGGTTGGATTTTCGCAAGTAAATAACGTATCTAAAACATATTGCATTTCCGCTTGATTTAAATAGTCATTGGCTTTAATTGAAGCTTTACAACTCATCGTAGCGATGGCATGCGTACGAATCTTAGCCACATCCATTTTATCTTCATGTAACGCTTGTTCTAATAATTCATCAATATAGGTTTTTTCATCGGCTTCTTTAAGCCAAGAAGGCACTTGCACCACTTTATAAGCATGTAAACCAAAGCCTTCAAATTCTAAACCAATACTCGATAAAAGTGCTTTTTTCTCATCGGTAAAAAGCGCATCATCGCTTAAAGAAAGTTGAATCACTTGGGGAACAAGGGGTTCATGAACTTCTAATTTAGACATAAAAATCTTTTGAAACTTTTCATAATTAATGCGCTCATAAGCCGCGTGTTGGTCCACTAAATAGAAACCACCTTCATCATCTTCGGCAATGATATAGGTGCGGTGCATCTGCGCTAAAGCGCGTAAATGGGGACGAGGTTCTTTCGTTTCTTCTTTCGTTTCAAAAATTTCTTCTTTGTTTTCTACAGGTTTTTCTTCTTTAAAAACAAAAATATCGGGTTCTTTTCTTTCTTCATGAGAAAAAGTAGGAGTAAAGGAAGGTTCTAAAGAAGGTGTTTCTTTTTCATCTTCTTTTAAGAAAAAGAGTTGTTCGGCCTTCTTTTCTTCTTCTTTAACGACAGGTTCTTCTTCCACGATCAATTTTTTAGGAAGTGCCGCATCATGTAATTTACTTTCTTTACGTAACGCAAGCGGAATTTTTTCTAACAAAGCTAAACGAAGTTCTTCTTCTTTAGAAAAACGTACTTCTTTTTTGGATGGATGGACGTTAACGTCGACTAAAGCACAATCAATCTCTAAAGAAAGAATCACAAAAGGATAACGGGTCGGGGGAATAAAATCATGATAAGAATCATTAATCGCATTTTGCACTTTCGGCATATACACGTTTCTTCCGTTTAATAACGTAATCATGTAATAACGACTGGATTTAGCTAATTCCGGTTCTCCTAAATAACCATGCACACTAAAATCGTTATGCGTAAAGGAGAAAGGAATCATATGTTTAGCGACTTCATAACCATAGATTTGGGCAATGGTTTCTAAAAGTTCTCCTCTTCCATTGGTATGGAATTGTTCTCTATCATCAATAAAGAAACGGAAAGCAATGGAAGGATGCGCTAAAGCGATACGGGTCATCACTTCTAAGCTATTGGCATTTTCAGTATAATCTTTCTTTAAATATTTTAAACGCGCTGGGGTGTTATAAAATAATTCTTCCACTTCAATTTGTGTACCTTTTCTTAAAGGGGCATCTTCGACGACTTGCCGACCATCTTCAATAGTGATTTTTGTTCCTACTCCACTTCCACTTGAAGTCGTTAAAGTTAAGCGACTAACCGAAGCGATAGAAGGTAAAGCTTCGCCTCTAAAGCCTAGAGTTTTAATACGGAATAAATCAAAAGCGGAATGGATTTTACTCGTAGCATGGCGTTTAAACGCTAAAATCGCGTCTTCTCTATCCATACCTTCACCATCATCTTCAACGTAAATTAACGTCCTTCCTGCGTCTTTTAAAGAGACAGTAATTCGAGTGGCTCCGGCATCAATACTATTTTCAACGAGTTCTTTAATGACACTACTCGGGCGTTCTACGACTTCTCCAGCCGCAATCATGTTGGCTAATGAGGTGTCTAATACTTGTATTTTACTCATGATGATCACCTACTTCATTTTCTTCTTTAAATCATATAAGAAGTTTAAAGCTTCTAATGGAGTCATCGCTAAAGGATCAATATGACGGACTTCTTGAATCCACGCTTCTTCTTTTTCTTCTCTTGGTTTTAAGACTTGTTCTGATTTAGGTATTTCTCTTGTTTCTAATACTTCTAAAATTTCTTTTGCTCTTTCTAAAAGTAAATCGGGAAGATGCGCTAATCGAGCGACATTAATACCATAAGATTTATTCATCGCACCATCTTTCACTTGATATAAGAAAGTGACGTGATCTTGGTCTTCAGAAACACAGACATGCACATTTCGTAATAATGGGATTTCTTGCTCTAAACTCGTTAATTCGTGATAGTGGGTAGAAAACATGGTTTTGGCATGAATTCTAGAGGTAATATATTCAATCATCGCTTGCGCTAATGCCATACCATCAAAGGTTGCGGTACCTCGACCAATTTCATCAAAAATTAATAAAGAGTTTTCAGTCGCATGACGTAAGGCGTGATTGGCTTCACTCATTTCAACCATGAAGGTGGATTGTCCTGAAACTAAGTCATCCGAAGCACCAATACGGGTAAAGATTTGATCAAAGACCATTAAATCTGCTTTTTTAGCGGGAACATAACAACCAATTTGTGCCATAATCACGATTAACGCTAATTCACGCATATAAGTCGATTTACCACCCATATTCGGACCAGTAATTAATAAAACATCGTTACTAGAAGGAAGGTTTACATCGTTCGCAACAAAACAATCTTTTTTCATGACTTTTTCAATTACCGGATGTCTACCTTTTTCAATATCCACACGACGTTCTTGATTAAAGGTGGGTAAAACATAACCCGCTCCTGCACTAACTTCTGCTAAAGAAACGAGAACGTCAACTTTAGCGATTTGATTCGCTAAGTTTTGAATCTTTCGCGTGACATTTTGAATGACTTTTCTTAATTCTAAGAATAAGTCATATTCTAATTTCATTCTCTTTTCATCCGCATTTAAAATTAACGCTTCTTTTTCTTTTAATTCTTGGGTAATAAAACGTTCCCCATTAATGGTGGTTTGTTTTCTTTCATAACCCCAATCGTCTTGAATTAAATCTTTAGCGCCTTTAGAGACTTCAATATAGTAACCAAAGACACGATTATAACCGACTTTTAAGGTACGGATACCCGTTCTTTCTCTCTCTTTGGCTTCTAATTCCGCCACCCAAGATTTTCCACCATGCGATAATTCGATGAGTTCATCTAATTCTGCGTTGTAGCCAGGTAAGAAAATACCACCTTCTTTAATCGTAATTGGGGCATCTTCACGAATCGCTTTTTCAATTAAAGATGCGATATCTTCTAAAGCATCCATGGAAGAAGCGATTTTCTTTAAATTTTCATTTTCAAATTCGTTTAAAATGTCTTTTAAAACCGGAACAGCTTTTAAAGATGTTTTTAATTGAAGTAAATCACGGCCATTTGCGTTACCAAAGCTAATACGGGCAATTAAACGTTCTAAGTCATAGACCGCATCTAACACGCGAATGAGTTCTTCGCGTTTCATAAAGTGTTCAATTAAAGAAGTGACCATAGATTGACGAGATAAGATTTCTTCTAAGTCACTCGATGGTTTTTGAATCCAATGTTTTAATAAACGACCACCCATGGCGGTTTTGGTATGATCTAATAACCAATATAAAGAACCATATTTCTCTTCACTACGAATAGTTCTTACTAATTCCAAATTTAAGCGAGAGAAAGAATCAATTTGTAACGTGCGATACGATTTAATAACATGCACTTGTTGAAAATAATCGAGTTCTCTTTTCTGCGTTCTCCGTAAATAATGAAGTAAACGCACGACTGCTTTCATTTGATATAAATCTTGGACTTCGCTCAATAAATCTTCAAATTCTAATTCGATTTGATCATCATCTTCATAGGATACTAAAATTTTTCTTTTGTTAGTGATTTCTTCTAAAGTTTCTTTTGAAAAATTAGAACTGACGACGATTTCTCTTGTTAATAAATTATCTAATTCACTAATTAAAGAAGTTAAATCGTGCTCGACGTTCATGACGTTAGTTTCGCCTGTTGATAAATCGGCATAAGCAATTACATAATTTAAGTCCGTTTCATCCACGGCAACAATATAGTTATTATCGGAGTCCGCTAAATTCATATTCGCACCCGGCGTAATAATTTGAACAACGTCTCTTTCCACAATACCTTTTGCTAAAGCAGGATCTTCTAATTGCTCTACAATACCGACTTTATAGCCTCTTTGAATTAATTTAGAAATATAGGATTGAATGGCGTGATGAGGAACACCACACATCGGAACTTTTTCTTCAGCACCCGCATTTTTTCCCGTTAACGCTAACTGAAGTTCACGGCTAGCAATTTTTGCATCATCAAAAAACAATTCATAAAAGTCGCCTAAGCGGAAAAGAATTAAAGTATCCGGATGTTTCTCTTTAATACTTAAATATTGCATCATCATTGGCGTGTATTTTGGCTTGGTCATGAAATCACCTCAAACTAAAACATATATGTATATATATGATATCATAGTTTTTAATGATTTTATAGAGAAGATAAAATGAAAATTTTCTTTTACTTTTTTTCTTTATTTGCTTGTTTTTTTCATAGCACTACTGCCATTTTCATTTCATTAGCAAAATATTCAAAACGAAACTATAAACTAAAAAAGCACCGCAGAAACGGCACTTTTTATGAAACTCCTTATTTTTTCTCTTCTAAATAATGAGGATTGACATTCATAATAATTTCTTCATCTAAATCACTATCATCAACGTCATCTTCTTTACAGTCTACAGTTACAATTGCGTCAGAGAATGCATCAATAATATAGGCACTTTCAATTTGAATTTCGACCGTTTTTTCATCCACTAAAGACATGGATATCGCGGTAGGATATTTAACGACATGTACATGAATCCAAGTTTCATTTCCTACCGTTTTTAATTTTCTCCACGACATTTGACATTGCCCAAAAAAGGGAATCGTTTCATTATACACATTAGTTTTTTGATCGTGATCGGTCGCGTACCAAAGTTGCACATCAAATTGTCCTTTAATGACCACATTTCTTTTACTCTCTTCCGTATCAAATTGATGATTAATAATCCAGCACCCTAATGTTTTACTTGCCGCTTCTGGTAAAGTTATTTTTTGCGTTTCTAACCCATTATATTTTCCTTTACCAATCATCGTTTTCACAATAATTTCTCGAAACAAAAAAATCACCTCATTTCAATATATGAAACAAGATGACTTTGTATCACTTTTCTAAAATGTTCTTCATCTGCATTAATAAATCGTAGAGTTCTTCTTTTACGATATAGAAATTTTGCACTAAAGGATGATTTTCATATTGGCTTTTAAGCGATAAATATCGTTCTTTCATCGCACGATGCTTTTCTTCATCGTTAATAGAAAGCGTGAGTTGTCTTTTCGTAAAATTAATCTCTTTTTCTAATTCCTGAAGCGCCTCATTATTTTGAATAGCCGCTTTTAAAGCAAAATAATCATCGACTTCTTTTTGGTTATAAAGCGAATCTTTTACTTCTTTTAAAGCTTCTTCAAAACTTTTCATTGCATTAACTCTCCTAACATGGAATATAAATGCGATTCGATAATTTTCACTTTGACGATTTTACCGACTAAAGATAAATCACCTTTAAAGTGAACGAGTTTATTGGTATCGGTATAACCCGATAAGACATCTTTATTCCGTTTAGAAACACCATCAACTAAAACTTCATACACTTTTCCCACCATCGCTTCTGCTTTTTTCGTGGCTTCTTCTTCTACCGCTTTTACTAAACGATCGAAGCGGTTATGCTTCTCTTGATCGGTTACATTATCTTCCATTTTCGCAGCAGGTGTGCCCACACGAGGAGAATAAATGAAAGTAAAGGCACTATCATATTGAACGGCATGCACCATTTTTAATGTATCTAAAAATTGCTCTTCCGTTTCATTAGGGAAACCAACAATAATATCGGTCGAAAGTGCTAAATTAGGAATGGCTTTTTTCATTTTCTCCACGAGTTCTAAATATTGCTTGGACGTATATCTTCTACCCATTCTTTGTAAGATTTCATCATTACCCGATTGAACCGGTAAATGAATCGCGGGCATGATGTTCGGATATTTGGCAATCACTTGAATCATTTCATCACTAAAATCCCAAGGATGAGAAGTGGTAAAACGAATCCGTGGTACTCCCATTAACGCCGCCTTTTCTAAAAGCGTGCTAAAAGATACGCCATTAGGCAAATCTTTTCCATAAGCGTTAACGTTTTGACCTAAATACGTAATCTCTTGATAACCCTTTTTGATTAAATCTTCGGTTTCTAAAAGAATATCTTCTAAGGTACGACTTCTTTGTTTTCCTCTGGTATAAGGAACAATGCAGTACGTACAAAATTTATCACAACCATACATAATATTCACAAAAGCTTTTTTACTATCTAAACGTGTGGAAGGAAGATTTTCAATGACTTCTCCACTTTTCGATTCGACCGCAATCACTCGCTTTTGTTCACGATATACTTCTTCTAAAAGGGAAAGTAAATCTTGAATATTATGGGTACCAAAAAGCAAATCAACATAGCGATAAGAAGTTTCAATTTTATCAACGATATGGGCTTCTTGAATCATACATCCACAACAAGCAATAATCATGTCTTTCTTTTGATTCTTTAAACCTTTTAATTGTCCGATTTCACCATAGACTTTTTCTTCGGCGTTTTCTCTAACCGCACAGGTATTTAAAATAACGATATCTGCGTCTTTTGGAGTTTCGGCTTTACTAAACCCTGCCATTTCTAACATACCCGCCATAATTTCTTCATCACGGACATTCGCTTGGCAACCATACGTACGAATAAAATATTTTCGTCCTTGGGCTTTTTCTTTCATAAAAGTCGTAATAACGAAATCGTTTCTTTGAATGACTGTTGCTTCTTGTTTATTTCTCTTTCTTGCTTCTTGAAGAGATGGTTTGCTTTTGATGATACAACCTTTCATGACTTCTTACCTTCCTTTTTTCTACGTTACATATTTCTTTTTTCAACTTTTAAACGGATAGCGGTTTTCATTTCATTTTCAATTTTCACTTCTTGAAAGGATGGCGTGACGATTAAATCAATACCTGATGGCGCTAAAAAGCCACGCGCAATGGTAATGGCTTTTACCGATTGATTTAAAGCTCCCGCTCCTACCGTTTGAACTTCAATGGAATCTTGTTCTCTAAGAATGTTCGCAATCGATCCCGCTACTGCGTTAACATTTGAATCTTTTCTAACCTTCATCGTTTGAATCATATTTTTACCCTCTAAAAAAATCTATGAGGGGAAGTAGTTAAATATGTTCATCAACGATAGAAATTGATTTTATCGAGTTCGTGGTGCCAAGTTCTTCATTCACATCTAAAACGACAGCGGATAAAATAGCACCTTTTTCTTTTTCTACATCATAACGTAACATGGTATCATGCCACGCTCTTTCTATCATGATATCGCGTCTTGCGCCTAAAATTCCATGATAGGGACCACACATACCCACATCGCATATCATCGCGGTACCATTTTTTAATACGCGTTCATCATGCGTCTGAACATGCGTATGCGTTCCTAATACTGCTGTTACTTTTCCATCAAACGCCCACGCTAAAGCTTGTTTTTCGGAAGTGGCTTCGGCATGGAAATCAACGATATGAATTTCGGTCTTTTCTTCATTTTCAATAATCTCATTTAAGGCATCAAAAGGATTTTTCACTTCTTCTTGCATGAATACGCGGCCTAATAAATTGGTAACACGAATACGAATATCATTCACTTCATAAACGGCGGTACCGACACCAGGAAATTCTTTTAAAATATTATAAGGACGAATTAAACAATCTGCGCCTTCAATATAATCTTGAATTTCATTTTTAGAAGCGTAGTGATTGCCTAAAGTAATCACATCAATTCCCATTTTTAATAATTGTTTATAGTGATGTTCAATTAAACCCTTCCCATGTGTAGCGTTTTCGCCATTAGCGATAACAAAATCAATTTGATATTTTTTAATTAAGTCAGGAAGATATTTTCCAACGATTTGTCTTCCACTTTTTCCAACAATATCACCAATGAATAGTATTTTCATCCTATCTTCCTCCTTCGTTAAGAATAAATAAATAGGACCAAGTGGCCCTATTTATCTTTTATTTTGCTAATTCAACTGCGCGCATTTCGCGAATCACAGAAACTTTAATTTGACCTGGATACGTCATTTCACTTTCAATTCTTTCACGAATTTCACGAGCGAGTTTATAAGCGGCTAAGTCATCAATCTTTTCAGGGACAACCATGATACGAACTTCACGTCCGGATTGCATGGCGAAGCATTGACTGACGCCTTCATAAGATTTACAAATCGTTTCAAGTTGTTCAATTCTTTGTACGTAATTTTCTAAAGTTTCACTTCTTGCTCCTGGACGAGCAGCAGATAATGTATCAGCAGCAGCGACTAAGGTAGAGATAATGAATTTAGCCGGTACGTCACCATGGTGCGATTCAATCGCGTTAATAACGACTTCAGGTTCACCATACTTTTTGGCTAAGCGAACACCGATTTCCACGTGGCTACCATCTAATTCAAAGTCGGCAGCTTTACCAATATCATGGAGAAGTCCTGCTCTTTTAGCTAAGTTTTGATCTAAGCCTAATTCCGCTGCCATAATGCCACAAAGGTAAGCAACTTCAATGGAGTGGTCTAAAGCGTTTTGACCATAACTCGTACGGTATTTTAAACGACCAACATAGTCTAGTAATTCTTTGTTAATACGTGGAAGACCTAATTTGAAAGCGACCTCTTGTCCCGTCTTACGAACGGATTCTTGGACTTCAAGTTTGGCTTTTTCTACCACTTCTTCAATACGTCCTGGTTGAATTCTTCCGTCTTTAATTAAAGCTTCTAAAGCGCGACGAGCGGTTTCTCTACGGATAGGATCAAAGCAAGAAATCGTAATGACTTCTGGAGTATCATCAATAATTAAATCGACACCTAAGAGTTGTTCTAAGGAACGAATATTACGTCCTTCACGTCCAATAATTCTACCCTTCATTTCATCGCTTGGAAGAGCGACGACAGAAACGGTTCTTTCGGTAGTGACTTCTTGAGAATATTTAGAAATCGCTAAGGAAAGAATTTCTCTTGCCGCTTGATCCGCATTATCTTTAGCTTCTTCTTCTTTGTTTTTAATATAGGCGGCTAATTCACGAGAAATTTTACTTTCCACCCGTTTGAAGATTTCTTCTTTAGCTTCTCCTACGGACATATTAGAAACTTTTTCTAATTCGGAAATAATGGAATCAATCTTTTCTTGTAATTGTTTTTCTTTAGCATCTAATTCTTTCATTCTCTTTGCTAAAGCATCATTCTTTTCTTCTAAGGATGTTTCTTTGGCTAAAAGTGCGATATCTCGACGATCGATACCTTGTTCTCTTTGTAATAGTTTGTTTTCTTGTGCGGCTAAATCAGATTTCTTTTCTTTGATTTCTTTTTCCGCATCCATCTTAATTTCATAGGCATTTTGTTTGGCATCTAGTTGTGCGGTTTTAATTAAATGATCCGCTTTTGATTCTGCATCTTTAATAATCTTATCACCCTTCTTTAATGAAGATTTCACTTTAAAGAATGGAATGAGTAAGGTGCCGGCAATGCCTAATGCTAAGGCAATTACCATACATAAAATAGCCACCCATGTTGCCATGGTGCTTGATTGTAAAATAATCATTGTTTTCTCCTTTCTTGACACGCGATTATTTATCGTTAAAAAAGCGACTTATAAAAAGTCGTACTCCGCCCAAAAGACGGCACTACGATAGCATAAAACTGCCATAGTTTCCCTGTAGGTATATATTCTTTTGCTCCAAATTTTATTATTATAAGCTTTCGCCTGAAATGGATTTATGAAATCTATGATACAAGGTTGTGTTCCTCACACATTGTTATTATAGCAAAAACTCTTACTTTATAAAAGTAAAAATAATTATTTTTTGTTCTTTTCCAAACAAAAACTAGACCCTTAAATGTAAGAGTCTAGTCTTTTATTTTTAATCAGCTAATGATGTGATACAAACAATTCGCCTGTTTGGTAAGGATAAGCCTCACAGAAACTAAATATTTTCTCATTTTCATCAAATGAAGTGCCATAATCTTCAATATGTAAATTCACTTTAACATCAATAGAAACAACGATAGAAATTTTCATATTCATACTTACCGTTGAAAGATGTTCTTCTCCCCCTGTCGTCGTATGAGTAATAGCGATATTAGTAGAAGTAATTTTATCATTTCCAGTAATTGAAGACATATTCAAATCAAAATTAAATTGCTTTTCACTTTCTTGATAAGACATATCATTGATTACTTCATCAAATTTCATTTCTTCTATAGGCGGCATTGTCATGGAATCTTTAATCGCCGAAGAAATACTATCTTTCATTCCCATTACATTATCAAATAAATAAGAGAAAATATTATTCATAAATTCTTCGGTTGTGACTTTAATTTCTTTTTGATAAAGTTCGGCTTTAGAAATTGTGAATTTTACCGTTTCTTCGCGGTAGATATAAGCAAACCCATCATGAATATAGATTTGAGCGTTACGTCCACTACTACTCTTGTTATAAGAAAGTAACGTAGTGTTATTGGCTCTCATGCCTGCTGGTAAAGTATTGACTAAAGCGATAACAGGAATGTTTTCAAAGTTAATCATAAGACTCACATTCCCATTGTCATTGAGAATATAACAATCAAGTGGGATAATTAAGTTTTCTGCAAGTACTTTAATTTCGGCATTCCCTTTTAAGTGATAGTACTTTTGATGCATTGTATTGATACCTAAGCGCAAGAGAATATTTAAAGTATTTAAATCAAGATAATGATTCTCATCGCTTAATCGTTTGCTTTCGTCATAATGACTAAATCCGGCTTGCAAATTCATTGTAATTCCGCCTAAAGTAAAATCTTGAATGCTTAAGGAAGTTAAGGATTCATTTTGATAACCAATGGTAATATCCATATCACTCTTACTACCTAAAATTTCTTTTGATAATACGATATGGGCTTGCTCTTTTTCAATAGAGACTTCTTTTAATAATTCTAAAGAGACTTTAGAATAATCGCCATTAAGGATTTGCATAATGACGGATAATTCGCTTTCATCAGGTAATAAAGCATGAATACCATCTAAAAGTGGATCCGCATCATTTAATAAATCTTTAATTTGACCGATCATGTCTTTTAATGTTGATACCTGCATATAGGCAAATAGTTTATTGTTATAAGCAAAATACATCGTTTGTCCACGATAGTCCATAATGAGTGAATGGTCTTTGGTTCCATCATTAATGTTAAGTTCAACGTATGCTAAGTTATCTTCAACTCTTTCATGTAAAGCAAATTGAACAAAGCCTTTCACTTGGTACTTTTTATCGCCATTTTGAAAATGCATATCCACATCAAAGCCAAATTCGGTTTCTTTGCTTAAGCGCTTCACTTCATCATAAATCGTTAAAACCGGTGCGTAATCTTGATAATCACTTTCTTGAACTTGGGGCATTTCTTCAAAATCATTGAATTGAACTTTGGCGTTTAAGGAATAACCTTGGTAACTTAAGTTTTCAATGGATAAGGAACGAATTTGTTGATTCTCTAGGTTAACAGCAATATTTAAATTTCCGTTACCTTCTAACCATTCATTCGCATCTACTTGAATGAGTAAATTCTTCTTGGTTTCATTTTCTTCATCTACTTGATAAGAAATGTTTTTAAATAATCCAAGAATATCATTCACATTCATATGGAGAATACGTTGGAATTCTTCTTTTTCTAAAATCTTATTGAGTTGTTCTTGAATAAAGGAAGTTCCTTCTTCGCTTTCTGGTAATTTTTCTTTAACAATATCTTTAATTCTTGTTAAGTTATCGTTAGATAAGCGGCCTTTTAATAAATCATTTAAAGAAAAATAAATTGCACTTTGATTATAAAGCATAGAAAGGTCAAGTTTCTTATCGTTATATTGTACGTTAGCGGCTGCATAATAGGAATTATTGCTTAAATCAAAGATTGTATTGGCTTTAACAGAAGTGGACCAATCATCTTTTTTCACTTCTGCATCAAGAGATAAAGAGAATTGTTTTTGCTTTGCTAAATCATAAGCATTCTTTACGACTTTGATTAAATCCGTATAATCATCAAAAGCTTGATTTTTTTCTGGAGAAGCAATCGTGCTTTCATTTAGAAATTTTGTATCCGCTATCAAAGAAATATTCATTCCTTCTAACGTTAATTGAGGGATTTCTGCCTTCACTAAACTACAATTTTGATCTAAATATAAATCAACATCGGCAATATTTGGAATGCTTAATGTTCCTTTTAATAAATTATCTCCAGTATCTTTAAAATCCATATTTTGGAGATTGGCTAAAATTTCATCGGTAGAAATATTAGAGAACGGACTATCTTCAAGATTGATATTCATATCCGGAGCAAGGATAGGAAGTAATTCTTTCACTCCTGCTATAAAATCATTGGTTTCAACTTTAGCATGGATAAAATCATTAGAAACATAGGCATAGGGTGTAAAATAAGCGATTTCAGCACTAGTTTTTACAAATGATGAGTCGACATCTAGACTAGCAGAGACGCTAATATTATTCAAATCTTCATAATTAACTTCGCCATCAATATGAATGAGAAACGTTTCGTTTTCTTTTTGAATTTTCACATTTGCGTCTAAGTCTACCGCTTTCGCCTCCATGGCTCTAGAAATAAATTTCATTACCGGTGTTTCTACAAAATCATCATCACCTGGTGTTGAAGTCGTTGGACGTAAAGTAGAACTTGGGGAAGTATTTCCTCCTCCCGGTTTTTTATGAATTTCAATTTGTACTACACCAGCAACTGTAGTAGTTACACAAGCATAGGTAATTAAATAAAGTACTATTTGTTTCATTGAACATCACCCCTAAACTTATATTCTTCAACGGATGTAGGTAAATCATCTTCACTGACATCGTAGTAATATGTAGAGCGAAGAAACGCCGTACATGTTACTCTTTGAATGGATAAAGCAACCATCTTGTACTGCTCTTCCACATAGAATTCTTTCATTTTTAAATCTTTAGAAAGCGTGCAAGTAATACGAATATAATTAAAACCATTCACTTGCGACACTTTATCTTCTGTCGCTTTAATTTTCTTTTTATATTTAGCAGCAGCCGAATCTAATAAATTAAAGCGGATAACAATTTGGTCTTCTCCTTCTTTTTCTTTTACTGAAACTTCTTCACTTTCATCTAAAGTTTCAGAAGAAATAATATAATCGGTGGGTCCAGATAAAGGATTTCCATATTTTTCTTCAAACGCTTCGCTTGTCATTTCGTTTGCTTTATCTTTATAAGTAGCAAGATAAACAGGTACTTCCGTCTTTTTTTCTATTCCTTTTAAAGATAATTTATCGAAACTATACCAAGTAATGTTATCTCCCACACCGATATAGCGTTTTCCTACTTCTACTTTCCCCACAATAGCGGCTTCTCCAAAAGAGATATTTTCAAAATAGGCCTTGTTTTTAAAGTGCGCTTTGATGGAAGTAATATTTTGCGTAGATAAACTTCCCGCTACGGTCTTACCATTACTTTCCGCGATATATTCATCTTGTTCCAAATTCATCATCGCAATTTGAGCCATTTCAATTGGCGTAAAGGTTTCATAATAATCTAAACCTTTTTCTTGAGCGTTTTTCCATTTCGTAGAAATTTGATTTTTTTCATCTTCTAATGCTCCAGGATCCACACTTGGGCCACTAGACGCTTGATTGTTGTTTTTCAACCATAGTCCGATGGCAGAACCACTGACAATACCCAAAGTAACTACGCCAGCCATGGTAAGAATTGAACTCATACGAATCGGTTTCTTTTCTTTTTTCTTCTTCGTTTCTTCTTTGTTCTCTTCTACTGGCTTTTCTTCATGTATATCTTCGGTAGGTTCAACTACTTTTTCTTCTATGATAATGGAACTAGATGTAGAATTAGGCTTCTTTTTTGATTGGCTTTTTTCTTTTCTTCCCATCTTGAATTTCCTTCTTTACTTTTTTTTCTGTTTTTTGCCATTGTGGCTTGGTGAGTTGTTTCGTTACTTGCCAAAGCCAACGAACCGGTAAGGTGGTTACACGCGCAATTTGGCGAGCACTCACTTTTGCAAAATTTAAGATACCTCCTAAAATTTGCATCACCATGTTTTTTGGTAACTGATTCATCGTTTTCGGATCAATTTGATACATGACCTTTAATAGTTCTTTTAATTCTTCATCAGAAAGACGATTTTTGATTCTTGAACTATGATTTAAAGCGTGTATTTTTTTATCATAATCTTCATAAGAGGAAAAATGCTCTATATAAAAATCATGATCAATATAAGGATCCTCTTTAAAATCAAAAGGTGCGGTAATTACATCTTTCTTTTTCTCATGATTCTTATAAAGGGCTTGAATGCTTCCTAACATACCATAAGCATCCTCTAGCGATAAAGCAGGAGCGGATGAATATCTTTCACGAAAAATTTCGGTATGAATATCATGTTTCTTTTTAAAAGCCATGACAAACTTCACCATGACTTTGCGCATCACTTGTTCTAAAGTCAAATCTTTTTCTTGAATGACAAAAGCAATTAAATTAGAAGATAAAAAATATGAAAGAATTGCATAACCTTCATATGCGGTTAAAGTATTCATAAATAAAATATGGTCTTCTTTTATAAAAGGATATAAAGAAGACTTAATTTGAATAGAATAAATTCCCACTGGACTTTTTTCTCTTGCTTTACGTGCCATAGAACTTCATTCTCCTTTATCGCTAGATAATGTACCACCCGAACAAGGAAAAGTCAATAGAAGTGTCCCATTTGCAACCATAATGCCACAAAAAACTCACATCCAAAATAAAATGAATGTGAGTTGTTTTCTTATAAAATTTCTTCTTTTTTACTCATCATGCTATCACGAACTTGTTGATGAAGTTGCTCATAGATAGCTGGGTTTGTTTTTAAATAATCTTTTGCGTTTTCTCTTCCTTGGCCCATTCTTTCACCATTATATTCATACCAGGCGCCTGATTTTTTAACAAAACCAAGGTCAACCGCTAAATCAAGAATTTCACCATAACGAGAAATACCTTCACCATAAATTAAATCAATTTTACAAGTCTTAAATGGTGGGGCAACTTTATTTTTAACAATCTTAATATTGACCGTATTACCAATAATATCAGTACCTTCTTTAATCACTTCGGCTCTACGGATATCAATGCGAACCGAAGCATAAAATTTTAACGCACGGCCACCCGTTGTCGTTTCTGGATTACCATACATAACGCCAACTTTTTCACGTAATTGGTTAATGAAGATAACAGTACATAAAGATTTATTTAAAACACCAGCAAGCTTACGCATGGCTTTCGACATTAAACGAGCTTGTAAACCAACTTGATTATCGCTCATCACGCCTTCAATTTCTGCTTGTGGCACTAAGGCGGCAACAGAATCCACTACGATAATATCAATGGCATTAGATTTTGCTAATAATTCTACGATTTCTAACGCTTGTTCTCCGTTATCGGGCTGCGAAAGAATTAATTCATCGACATTAACACCTAAGTGCTTAGCATATACGGGGTCAATGGCGTGTTCAGCATCGACGAACGCTGCTCTTCCACCTTTCGCTTGAGCTTCGGCAATTGCGTGTAACGCTAAGGTTGTTTTACCAGAAGATTCAGGTCCAAAAATTTCAATAATTCTTCCTTTTGGATAACCACCAATACCTAAAGCGTTATCTAATAATAAAGAACCGGTAGGAATGGAATCAACGTCCACGGTAGGACGATCACCTAATTTCATTACCGAACCTTTACCATAAATTTTTTCAATACTTTTCAAAGCATCTTCTAATGCTTCTTCTCTACTTTTCATTTTATCTTGTGCCATATACTTCTTTCCTTTCTTCTTTTATATACGCGTTAAGAACGATTTTTCCTATTCATTGGTGCGAATATATTCCATAACCCATTTCATGGCTTGTTCTACGGATATTTCGCGAATACGATTACGATCACAATTATCTAATTGCAGTTCATATACCATGGTTTTTGGCTTCGTAGAAATACCAATGACCACTCTACCAACGGGTAAACGATCTAAAGCGGTAGGACCCGCATTTCCCGTAAAAGAAACGCAAATATCAACGCCTAATTTTTCTCTTCCGCCATCCGCCATTTCTTGGGCAACTTCTTTGGAAACCACGCCATATTGATGGATGGTTATTTCTTTCACTCCCACAAGTTTCTCTTTGATTTCATTTGCGTAGGTAACAATAGAACCGGGAAATACTTTACTAGCGCCAGGAACGCCAGTGATTGTTGCTGCAAATAAACCACCTGTATAAGACTCTACGGAGCCAATGGTTAAATTATTTTTTTCTAACAAGGTCACTAATTCTTTTTCAATCATTTTTCATCACCTTGAAATACTTTACGATTGACAACGAAGTAGTCCACTAAAGAAACTAACGAGGCGACACCTGCTAAATAACAAAGAAGATTAGCGACATTAATCTTCCACGAGAAGAATGCAAATGGGAAGTTATTTAATAAAACACAGGTTAACGCAATCATTTGTAAAACCGTTTTTACTTTTCCTGCATAACGAGCTTGAATAACGACTTGTTTTTCCATACCTAATAAACGGATAGCGTCTACACACAAATCGCGGCAAATCATAATAATGACTACAACCATAGGAACACCCGTTTTGCCTGTTAAGCCAAAGCCGTATTCAGTCATGGGTAAGGCATAGAATAACAAAAGCACATCTACTAATAATTTATCAGCAATGGGATCCATGAATTTACCATAAGTCGTGACTAAATTATATTTTCTTGCAATATGTCCATCTAAGAAATCCGAAAAACTAGCAATTAAAAAAAGTGCACAAACAATAATGTTCAACAAACTAATATGATAGCCATCAAAACTTCCATAAACTGGCCACGCAATATTCGCGCCATAACTAACAACTAATAATAAGAAGATGACGCCGACCATAATCATACGGAAGGTCGTAATTTTATTGGGTAAATTCATTTTGCAAATTCTCCTTTTTTAGTGAGTCCTCGATCCTGTAAGCCATGTTTTGTCTAGGATAACTATTTATCTATGCATTGCTGCATGCTTTATAGAATTCAATTCTTCTATAAAACCTCCCCTACCAAATTTGGGTTTCTCGCTTGTGGGGTTTACCGCGTTCCACTTTATTGTTTCCAATAAACTACGTCACTGTGGCACTTTCAGAATCTTTACCATATTGCAAAGCAACTTAGGTATCCATTCGCCGTTATATGCTCCCATATACCTAGCGTTATTTTTTCCGCTAGCGCAAACACTACCATCATCGCAGATGGTGCGAGCATGGACTTTCCTCTAATGCTCAAAGGCATCAGCAATTATCCAGATCGAAGGTATTTTATTTACTTTTTTTGGTGATTTGAATGGCTTTACGATTGCAATTTGCTTTGCATTTTCTTACATCTCCGCCCATCGCTGTTAATTCAGTTTCTAAAGCAGCAATATAATTTAAATAGCCAATCAACGTATCCACTTCACCAAGTTCGTGGTATTTTTTTAAAGCCTTTTCAATACGGCTTTTTTGAAAAGAAAGTTCCGCCTCTAAATCTAATTGTTCTTCCCCCATTTTTTTAATTTTACTTTGGGCATCAAGAAGGTCTTTTTTTGATTTTTCAATTTCTGCTTTTTGTTTAGAAATCGTTGCTTCTTGTTCCTCCATTTTCTTTAAAATGGGAGTAAACTGTTGATAATCCTCGATAATTTGATCAAGAAATTCATCCACTTCAAGAGGGTCATAGCCTTTTTCTACACCTGAAAATTTAGCTTTAAGTATGAGATTCGGCGTGAATTTTAAGGGCATAAAAAAACTTCCTTTCTATCGAATATATTATAAAGGAAATCGTATGAATAAACAACCTATACACAGGGAAAATTTTTCGACTTTTTTTATTTCTAGAAAATATATTTTCTAGCAAAAAAAGGAATCGACCGAAATCGATTCCTTAAGAAAGATTAACGTTTTTTATTGTCCCTAGCCATTGCAGCAGCAACAACAAACCTGGATGCAATCAATATTACTTGGCACGTTCATGCAGCGTGGCTCTAAACAGCAACAAACCATAAAGGAGCATAACACTTTTGAACGGATATAACGGCGACATTCCATAACCGTAGCTTGGAAAGTAACCACTGCCGTTCCACCTGCTTCAACCGTACCAATATTTACATAGTTAGGATTGGCGTTTTCTACCGCCCCCCCCGCCGTACCATTCAATGTAATCGTCTCAGGATTAATGCACAAAGAAGGATTTACATTTAAATCTAAAGCACAGCAGTTTAAAGCCATACCCGAGTTATTTACCACCGTAGCGGTAAAGGTAACGGTATTACAAACTTTCGTGCAATAAACATCAGAATCTAAAACCACTTCCACACCACAACGGGGCATGGTATCTTGTACGACAGGGCGACAACAGCAACAACGTTGATTTCTCATCGTTTTCACCTCACACTTCACCCCTAAAATAGGGGTCAATTATGCTTATGCTTTTTTCTATAAATTGTGAGTTTCCTCCGCTCATTTATACTTATCCATGTTATAATAAGTATTTGAAAGGTGGATTTTACAAATGAAAAGTCTTTTTAAGTTAATTGGAAAACGTAAAACCATCATCTTTCTAGACTTAGAAGGCACCCAATTTTCTCATGAAATGATTGCTTTTGGTGCCGTCCGTGTTGATTTAGACAAAAACTACAAAGTAAAAAAAGTTTATAAAGGCATTAAAAGCTATGTAAAAGCTAAAAATAAAATTGGTCATTATGTCATTGGTCTTACTGGCATTCATCAAGAATTATTAGATAAAGAAGGCATCACTTATAAAGAAGCTTTAAAGAAGATTCGGAAGTATTGTGGCTATTTCTTATCGCGTGTTTGCTTTATGACTTTCGGTACCCATGATTTACGAATTTTAGCGAAATCTTTAGAGCAATCACCCGATGCTGATCATGAGTTCTGTGAATTTATGATAAAAAATACAATTGATTTATCCATGGTGATTTCGCAATTTATTCGCGACGAAAACACCAATCCACTTTCTTTACTCAATTGTCTAAATGTCTTCCATATTGATTTAGTGGGCGAACCACATGACCCACTGACGGACGCTCAACATTTAAGACTTGTCTATCAAGCCATGATTGAACAAAAAGATGTCGTCTTTGAAGAATATAAAAAATTATTAATGCATTATAAATCCATGCCTGAACCAGTAAAAAAGGCAATTAAAGATTTAATGGATGGAAAAGACGTAAGTTCTGTAGAATTTATTCAATCTCTTCATGAATATATTGGATAAATCTTGCGCATAATAAGCGTGGGAAAGCTAAGGAGGTAACGCTATATGATTCGCTATCCTAATGGCAGCAAAAGCTTAACCGCTATTGCGCCAAAACAAGAACCAAAAGAAAAGCGCGTTTTGGCTAGTGCTGCGAATCGTGGTATGGACTTTGAATTTGATATCAATCAAAGCAATACTTATTACCGCGACAATCATCGAGCGTTAATTACGAAAAGACCTACCCCTATCAATATTGTAAAAGTGGATTACTCTCGTGGTGCCCATATTGTGGATGCTTATTTTGAAACGCAATCAACGACAGACTATAATGGCGTTTATAAAGGAAAGTATGTTGATTTTGAAGCTAAAAGTTGCCACTCAAAAACTTCCTTTCCTCTTCACAATATTTATCCGCACCAAATCGAACATCTTTCCATGGTATTAGAACAAGGCGGTATCGCCTTCTTCTTAATCAATTTAGTTCTTTATGATGAAGTTTATCTTCTCGACGCTAAATTTATTATTGAACAATATTTGCATGGAAAAAGAAAATCCATTACTTTTCAAGATTTACGGAAAAATGGTCACCTCGTCCCTCAAGGCTATGCCCCTCGTCTAGATTATTTAAAGACGATGGATGAGGTATATTTCCATGAAGAAAATTCTTAAATTTTTTGTTTATTTTTGTACTTTATTTGTTATTTTAATCGCTAGCAGTGCTAGCGTTTTTGTTTACAAATCGTTACAAGGCGTTCCTTCGATTCGCATTGCTTCTTTAAAAAATCAACCGAAAAGTACCATCTATGATGAAGAAGGAAACTTAGTCGAAGTATTTGGTGAAACCAAAGAAGAATATGTCACTTATGAACAGATTCCGCCTGTTTTAGTTCAAGCGCTTCTTTCCATAGAAGATATTCACTTCTTTTCTCATCCAGGTGTCGATGCGAGCCGTACTTTTAAAGCATTTCTTCATAACTTAACCTCCTCTTCTACGCAAGGTGGATCAACGATTACACAACAACTCATTAAAAATATGATTTTAACGAATGAGCAATCCTATAAAAGAAAAATTCAAGAAGCGTATTTAGCTTTACAAATTGAAAAAGAACTAACGAAAGAAGAAATATTAACTTTATATTTTAATTATATTTATTTCGAACAATCGATTCCTGGTGTGCAATATGCTAGTAAACGCTACTTTGGAAAAGATGTTTCTTTAATTAATTTACCCGAAGCTTGTGTTTTAGCGGCAGTTGTTAAATCAGCAAGTTATTATAATCCTTTTAAATATCCTGATCGTATTCAAAATCGCAAAAATTTAGTGGCGAAAAAAATGAAAGAATACGGCTTTATCGATGAAAAAGTCTATCAAAGTGTCGTGGCTACACAAATTGAAGATATTGTGATTCAACCAGGTGAATTATATGAAGAACCTACTTATCGTTTTCAGAGTTATTTAGATATCGTTTATCAAGAAATTAATGAATATACAGGACTAGATCCTTATAAAGTTCCTTTAGAAATTCATACCTATTTAGATAGTTCTTTACAGTTACATTTAGATGAAATTCAAAAAGGAAATGTCATTGCTTTTAGTGATGAAGACCAACAAATTGGCGCAAGTGTCGTACGGAATGAAGATGGCGCTTTAGTGGGAGTGATTGGGGGAAGAAATTATAATGGCTCTCGTATTTTTAATCGCGCTTATAACTTAAAAAGACAACCTGCGAGTACCATGAAACCTATATTTGGTTATCTTTTAGCCGCTGAACATCTTCACTATAATAGCGCTACTAACGTACTTGATGCTCCTTATACCTATCCAAATACCTCAATCACCGTACAGAATGCCGATAAATCTTATGCTGGTTATATTTCTTTAGTAGACGCATTAGGTTATTCTAAAAACACTTCTGCTTTATATACACTAGAAAAAGTTGAAAAGAAAATTGGAAGAAAAGCCTTAGAGCAACATTTAAAGGATATCGGCATAATGGATGAAGGTCCTTTTGCCTTTCCTTATGGTATTGGCGGAATGACATATGGAACTTCTCCAACGAATTTAGCGGGAGCATATTCTGTTTTATTAAGAAAAGGACAATATATTAAACCCTCAACGATTTCTTATATTCGGAATATGGAAACCGGAGAAATCATTTATCAAAGAGATTTATCTACGAAAAAAATCGTAAGCGAAGAAAGTGCTTTTCAAATTGCTTCTTCTTTAATTCAAGTCGTAGAAAAGGATTATTATCATATTGGTGTTGTTCGAGTGCCTAATGTCACAATAGGTGCAAAAACAGGAACGAATGGTTATGATGAAAAAGCCGCTTCTATACTAGGTTATCCGCTTTCGAGTGATAAAGATAGTTGGATTTGTGGCTTTTCTTTAGATTACTCTTTAGCGGTTTGGAGTGGTTTTGATCAAGCAGAAAAAGGAGATCACCACTATTTTGGAAAAGGCGATAGCCGTAGAAAAGTGCCAAAACTCATCTTTCAAGAAGTCATGGAAAGTATTAGTTTAAAGAAAAAAGGCTTAAAAGCGCCTTCTAGTTTAGTACCCGTTACCGTAACCAAGGGTTGCGATGGTTATTATTTACCTAATGCTTATATTCCAAGCTATTATCAAATGCAAGGTTATTTTTATCAAAACGAAGTACCTACGCAAATATTAGAAGATCCTTATTTCCCTACTATTAACCAAAGTTATGGCTTTGTTTATGATAATGAATTGCAACTTGAATGGCTTTACGATAAAGAAAAAGAACACGTTTTTGATTATACTAAACTCTTTGGAGAGCGAGGATTTTTAATTCAATATACCCTTGATGAACGGTCATTCTCTTATTTTACCAAGGAAAGTAAATTCATTCTTCCTTATGATGAACGCATTAAAAAAATCAAGATTATTCCTTCTTTTGAAAACAAAAAAGACGTTCAAGGAACGCCTTATGAATTTGATTTATAGTGACAGAAATCCGTTAATTTACAAGATGCACAACTTGGATTTTTTGCTTTACAGAAATAACGTCCAAAATGGATCATTTGATGATGCGTTAAAATATATCGTTCTTCTTTAAAAATCTTTTTTAAACGTTTTTCTACTTGAGTAACGCTATCTTTTTCTTTCGCTAATCCTAAACGTTTAGCAATACGTTCTACATGCGTATCTACGGCAAATTCAGGAAAATGAAAGAGTTCTGCACGGACTACATTCGCGGTTTTATTCCCTACGCCACTTAAAGTCATTAAGTCCTCTTTGCTCTCCGGTACTTTCCCATTGAAGCGAGTTAATAAATCAATCGCGATTTGTTTTACGTGTTTAGCTTTTTGACGAAACATGCCAATCGTGTGAATAATATCTTCAATATCCTCTACTTCTGCATTTGCTAAACGAATTAAAGTGGGGTACTTAGAAAACAATACGCTTGTTACTCGATTGACACTTTTATCGGTGGTCTGTGCACTTAACATGACCGCAATAACGAGTTCATAATCTTGATGGTAAATGAGTTCACAACCGGCATTTGGAAAAAGTTCATCCAAAAAGTCCGTGATGGCTTCTATTTTATTCGTCATCATCATTTACCCATTTTTCTGAAGCAATTTGAATGGTCTTTTCGATATCTTTATTCCAGCCTTCACTAATGGCGGAATAGCCTTCTTTTTGGATATCTTTTCTTGCAGTCTTTTTTAATAAAATTTTATCGATGGAACGAATGGATTTTTTATTGGCGTCTAATGCTTCATGAAGGGCATCAATAATGACATCTTCTTCATAGCCTAAACTAATCCATTCCCGTATTTTTTGAAATTCAGCGGGAGAAAGAGTGCGTCCAAATGCTTTTTCAAAAACACCATAAATGTTTTGTACTTGGGTATCAAAACCTTTTTCTAAAGATTCTTCTCTTCTTTTTAATAGTGCGACTTCAAATTCGCGGTATAAACGAAGTTCTAATGGTTTTAAAGTGGTTTTCATTTCTCCATTATCGCTTTCAAATTCAATCAGGCGTTTGGATAATAAATGCGATAACACTTGATCAATATCTTGAATTGAAAGTGTCATTTTTAACGCTAATAACTCCTGTGTAATTAATGTATTCCCTTGTTTTAAAAGATGTTGAATCATAAAAATAACCGCTAATTCGGTCTCGGTTATTCCTAATTTTTTATAGTTTTCTAATAGGACATATTCCATATCAATGCCCATTAAAGATAAATCCTTCATCTTACTTCACCACCATCTTTTTCATTCTACCATAGTTTGATAAATAAAAATTAAAAAACACTTAATTTTTTTCTATCTTCTTTAAGACGGGGCTAAGCACATCTAAAAGTTCATATTTTTCTAAAAAAGATAGATATTCTTTGCTTGATATTTTTTTCATTTTTCTTATTTCTTCTTCTACCTTTTGTGGATTCATATTTAAAATGAGATCTTTTTCTTTCATCATTGCTAACTTCGTTTCTTCTTCTATTTCAAAATGAAGAAGCATAGCAAAACGAACAGCCCTAAGAATACGCAAAGGATCTTCTTTAAACCGAACATAAGGGTCTCCTATGGTTTTAATCATACCTTTAGCTAAATCTTCTTGGCCGTTAAATGGGTCTAAGATATTTTGATTCAAATCCATATAAATGGCATTCATGGTAAAATCTCGTCTTTTAGCGTCTATATCTAACTCACGAACAAATTCTACTTTCGTTGGATGACGATAATCTTCATAGCCTTTTTCTATACGGAAAGTTGTGATGTCTACATGTCCAAAAGAAGTGGATAAACGTAGCGTTCCAAAGCGCATAAAAGTGGTTTGAGCGTCTTTTAAAAAAGAAAGCATTTCTTCTGGCGTTGCATTCGTGGTTAAATCTAAATCATCGGATTCTTTGTGTAATAAAAAATCCCGTGTTGAACCACCCACCATATAAAGATGATAACCATGTTCTTCAAACAAAGTCGCTAAATTTTTAAAATACGTCCACTGCTCCATTTTTATTTCCTTTCTCGAATTACTCCATAGGTATTACGATATTGATCGAATGATAAAAATACTTCATAAACACCTTCGGCATAGGCTTTTTTATGAAAAGTATGATGAATAATTTCTAATTCCTCGTTCTCGTTTCTTAAGAGGATACGATGCTCATATTGATATTCATTCACGCGATGAGAGATGACTTCAATATCTTGAGAACTAGGAAAACTATCTTTCAAAAACAAGGCCGTTCCACTTGGCGCATCTTTTTTGGAAATATGATGCGTTTCTTCTATTTTGATAGAAGGAAAAATCGGTGCAAGCTTTTTTAAAAAAGCTTTTAAATAACTCATGGATAATAAATAATTTTCTAGAATCACAATGGGAATCTTTTTTTCTTTCGCTTTTTGATCCCATGTTTGAATTTCTTCTTCTTTTAATCCGGTAGTGCCTATTAAAAGAGGTATCCTTTTTTCTAAAGCCATTTCTACCGCTTTTTTCGTTCCTTCTAAAGAAGAAAAATCAATAATGAATCCAACTTCTTCATTAAAGAAATTAGAAATATCTTTTTCCTTATCGGCTCCTAAAACCGAAACACCCTTTTCTAAAAAAAGACGATAAATTTCACTACCTGTTTTTCCACTATAACCTTGTATTAACACTTTCATGGTTGTTCCTCCACTTTTATATATGAAAAAAGAAAGAACAACATACAAAAAAAGTGATGTTGCCATCACTTTTTTACTTATTAATTGACCTTATCTTTTAAAGCTTTTGCGGCTTTAAATCCAATGGCCTTGCTAGCGGGGATTTCAATGGCATCACCAGTAGCAGGATTCACGCCTTTACGGGCGGCACGAGTTTTAACTGCAAAATTACCAAAGCCGGCTAATTTAACTTCTTCATCTCTTGCTAAGCTCTCAGCCATTGCTAATAACATAGCGTCTACAGCAGCTTGCGCATCCTTTTTGGTAAGATGTGCTTCACTTGCAACAACATCAACTAACTCTACTTTATTCATTTTCATATCCTCCGTGAGTTTTTGTACTTTTAAAATACCATATTTGAGCCCATTTAGCAACATTCTAGCCATTTTAATGTAGTATTCATGCAATTTTGTTGCTTCTTTGGGCCTTTTTTATTTTTCCCTATCTTTCAAAATTTATGCTTCTAATTTTAAATCTTCGTTACTATAAAGATGAAAAACATCTTTACATAAAAAATCAAATAATAAAGTAAGTAAAATGGTGCCCGCAATTTGTACACCAAAAATTGCAATATACGCCATTGGGTTATCATAACCCATTGTTTCTAACACAGAGATTTGTCCTACAAGTCCACAACTACCCATACCTGCCCCAGCACTGGTAGAGGTTGTTTTTAATAGACATACACCAATCGGTCCTAAAATCAAACTTGTAAGGATGGTCGGTAACCAAATAGCAGGTTTTTTAATAATGTTGGGCCAATATAACATCGAGGTACCTATACCAATGGATAAAGATTTTCCTACACCATTTTTAGCGCGTAACGATTGAACAGCAAAACCTACCATTTGTGCCGTACAGCCAATCACGGCAGCACCAGCCGCTAGTGGGATATTGCCTATATGAATGGCAACACATACCGCTACGCTTGAAATTGGCATCGTTAATACCATACCCATTAATGTAGAAATAATGATGGACATAATAATTGGAATTAATGGCATAGAGATTTCAATCAATTTTTCAATACCATAAATTAGATAATAGCTTGGATAAATTAAAATAAAGCCTAAGCAACTACCAATGACTAAATATAGAAATGGAATTAATAAGATATCAATTGGTGTTTTTTTCTTAAGAAAAGACTTAACAATCAAAATCGTAAAAATGGTGACTAGATAAATTAAAAGTGGGTTTTTACTACCTCCCGCAATGGTAAACGTTGGAATTGGATTCGTAGCTTCTTTTAAATCAATCGCACTAGCGATACCACCTAATACTAAACAGGCAACAATTTCTAATGGTGCCATATTTTTATTCATGGATAAGGCAACACCTAAAGCAATGCCAGGTCCCATTAAAGACATGATAACAGTAGCGATATCTAAACCAATTTGAAAATTCATTAAAGCAAATATCTGTTTAAATATCGTTCCAATAATCAAAGTGGCAAATAATCCGATAGCCATGCCACTAGATGTTTTACTAATAAAGTCTAATACTTTTTTCATAACAACTTCCTCATGTTTTCTTAAAAAAAAGCTTCAAACGAAGCTTATTTTTTATTCTTTACGTTTTCAATATAATTTTTTATTGCATTAAAAGATTCATCGCTTAAATCGTGCTCAATTTTGCAAGCATCGGTAAGGGCTTGATTTTCAGAAACGCCCATTGCCATTAATGCACGAGAAATAATGCGATGTTTTTCATAGGTTTTTGCTGCAACTTGATAACCTGCATCCGTCAAAGAAATCTTTCCATCCTTCTCTACCGTAATTAAGCCGTTTTCTCTTAATTTTTTCATAGCAACAGAAACGCTAGCTTTTGAGAATTGCATATCTTCTGCTATATCAATCGCGTGAACATAGCCTTTTTTCTCTTTTAAAATCAGAATTCTTTCTAAATAGTCTTCTGCTGATTCATATAATTTCATCGAATCATTCCTTTCTTTGGATGGCGCGCCCAACACGATTCGAACGTGCGACCCCAACCTTCGGAGGGTTGTACTCTATCCAACTGAGCTATGGGCGCAGGGATTCAACCATCATTTTAGCACGCCACGAAACGCTTATCAACTCACTACATTTTCTTTTTTTGAAAAGAATAGCCGATTTTTGCTAATGTTTTTTCACTAACAAAGCGCGTAAAGAATTTTCCTATCGCTATTTTTTTTGAAGGAATTAAAATCAATTTTCCTTTTAAAGCTTTTTGAACGGCAAAACGAGCCACAAATTCACTCGTTTGCGATTTCATTTGGAAACGAACGTCCGCTACTTCATCAAATTCGGTTTTAACTGGTCCTGGGCATAATACGGAAACCCGTACTTTGGATTTCATTCTACGTAATTCTTCATAAACCGCTAAAGTTAATTGATACACATAGGCCTTCGTTGCATAATATTCTGCCATTAAAGGTCCCGTGGTAAAGGCCGCTGCAGAAGCAACATTCATGATATAGCCATGATTTCTTTCTATCATTAAATTAAGATACAATCGAAAAAGTACGGTTAAACCTTCCACATTGATTTGAATCATGTTTGTGAGTTTATCCATTTCCATTTCATGAAAATTACCACAATGACCAAACCCGGCATTTAAAATGACGAAATCAATCGGTTGATCTTTGGTTTGTTCAAATAATTGAATGCAATTTTCTTTTTTGGACAAATCTAACGTAATAATTTCTGCCTTTGTTATTAGTTCTTTTTGTAATTCTTCTAATCGGTCTTTTCTACGAGCAACTAGAATTAAGTCATATCCTTTTTTGGACAAGACTCTTGCCATATCGCGACCAATACCTGAACTTGCTCCTGTAATTAACGCTAACATATCTTTTACTCACTATTTCTTTTTGAAAGAATAAGATACTTCTGTTGTATTTTTAAGAACATTATCTTGATAGGTAAAAGTCGTCTTTTTATAGCTACTAATTTCTTTCATTCCCATGACTTTAGCTAGAACATATTCTTCATTTGCGTTTTGACTATGCATAAAAATGTTAATACCTTTTTGCGTATATTTCGTAACATGACTTTTGATTGTGTCATATTCTTCAAATTTACCAGAAAGGAGGTTTAATGGCGTAGCATTATAAAAGTAAGCATAAACTTCTAAGTTCCAAATTGCTTCACTTTTTTCACTTAATGTTTCTTCATTTACCGCATAATAGAATTTTCCATCTTTCTTTTCATAGGTATATTTTTCTTCTGAAGTCTTACTTCCTGAAGTGGTATTTGTTTTGGTAAGCACAGTCACTTTCATTACAAAGGTTCCATCTTTATCCACGTTCTTTACTATAGAGCAAGTGGTTTCCTTATCAATTATCTTCTTGTTTTGATTATACGACGCTTCTATAGTTTTAGAAGAAACCTTTTTATAAGGATATTTTTCAATATCTTCCATATTGCTAATTTCTAACTTTTGGGTTAAACCATCAAATTTTCCTTCACACCAAGAAGAAGGAACTTTTTTTTCAAAGCAAAACCCAACAATTAAAATGACTACAATGAGTAATCCTAATAATCTAAAAAGGTGTTTAAATAGTTTTTTCATAAGTTATGTCCTCCTTAAGTATTACAATTTTAGTATAATACATTTTTTATTGCTCGTGTGAAAGAAATGAATCCATCAATAATTTCTTTCCTTATATTTTTCATTTTTTTAACAAAATAGAGATAGAAAAAAAGTTTCTTTCCATTTCACTTTTTTTGTTTGTATTTAATCTTCACACTTATCATCGCCCGTTGGGTTTTTAATACTATTACCAATATTGACAAGATGGTCTCCCACTCTTTCTAAATTAGAAACTATGGAGATGAATAAAGAATTTAATTCAACCTTACAGTTTCCACTTGATAAACGTAAATAATGTTGATTGGTTAATTGCTCTTTTAAAGTATCGACTTTTTCTTCTAATTGATTAAGTTCTTGTAAGTGAGCCTCTGCTGTTTCATCAAATGTTTCCATCGACAACGTAAACATTTTTTGAATCAACTGATACATAGATTGAATACTTTCTTTTCCTTCTTCGGAAAAAGCTTCATGTTCATCGTCCAATACTTTTTGAATATCAATCAAGTTTTCTGCATGGTCACCAATTCTTTCAATATCATTAACAACGTGAAAATAAGAGCCTAACGCATTTTCGTTTGCGTCATTCATCAAAGGCGCAAGTTGAATTAAAAAACGCGTAATTTCATTATTCATGTAGTTAATCTTCTTTTCTACTTGAAGAATCTTTTCTTTTCCTACTTTTGTTGAAGTCATTAATTCTTGCATCGCAGCATCCAAATTTTGCTTCGCTAAACTAGCCATATATTCCACTTCTTTTTTGACTTGAACAAAGGCAATCATTGGAGTTTTTAAAAGTCTTTCATCAATGTATTTTAAACGAAGTACTTCGCTTTCTTCTTTTTTATCTTTAATAATCCAAGTAGATAGAGTCACTAATTGGCGAATAAATGGTAAAAGTAAAAGCGTTGTCACTACATTAAAGAAGATGTGGAACACAGCAATTTGAAATTGGGCATTATTAGGAAATAATTTTTCTAATAATTGAACGACTTCTGCTTTAAATATCCAAATAAATATCGTAAATAATACCGCACCAAACACATTAAATAATAAGTGAATGAGACCGGTTCTTTTGGCATTAGCATTGGTGCCAATCGTGGCCATAAGGGCCGTTACACAGGTTCCAATATTGGATCCTAAGATAAGAAATAAGGCATTTTCCATGGTTAAGGCACCTTGCCCGACCATAATAATGATAACACCAGTAACCGCAGATGAAGATTGAACAACACCCGTAAAAATGATACCAACTAAAATTAATAGAAGGGGAAAATCAATTTTAGAAAAGAGTTGAACAAAGAAATCCTTCACTTCTATGTTATCAAATGCATTACTTATCAATTCTAAGCCCACAAAGATTAAACCTAAGCCACATAAAGTTGCGCCTATATTTTTGACTTTATCGTTTTTAATAAACATCATCATGACGCCAATAAAGGCAAAGACAGATGTAAATAATGAAATATTTAAACTAGATAAGGACACTAACAAACCGGTAACCGTCGTACCTATATTAGCCCCCATAATAATCGCGGTGGCTTGAAATAGACTTAATACGCCCGCATTAACTAAGCCCACTACCATCACGCTTGTCGCGGAGGAACTTTGTATAATTGCGGTAATCGACGCGCCTATTCCTACGCTAGCAAAGCGATTATTTCCAATTTTTCCTAATAAATTTTTAAGGCCTTTCCCCGTTGCCTTTTCTAAGCTTCCACTCATTTGGTTCATTCCAGCTATGAATACGCCACAGCCAGCTAGTAAAGAGAGGATGCACACTACAATCATCGGCATAAATAGATTCTCCTTTAGATAATACTTTTCTATTCTACCATACTAGGAGAAACTTTTTTATATATTTTAGAAGAAAAACTTGTATAAAGAATTCTACCTTACCTACGAAATACATCGTAAACTTGAAGCCTCTTTAATAAGCAAGATAAAATCTAAGATTACATGCAAACTTAGAATTCGCAAATTAACACATTTAAAAATATTAATTATTATAAGAAAATTATCAATTTTCATTCGACAGTTTTTTTCTTCGTTTTTAATTTGTCATCCATTTTTGTAATTACCGGTTTTCCTTCTACACTAATAAGGGGTGTAATTTCCGAGCCGGAAGGAATTCAAATAGTTAAATAAGTAAGGCTTGTTTCTCTATTTACCACAAGACTACTTTCTAGACCAAAAATTCACAGTTTTCCGAAAAAACTTAAATAAATCTTTTTTCATGCTTTTCTATATTCATAAACTAACTTAATATTTTCTTTCCTCACAAATTTCAAATACAAGTATGGCTTTTGATGAAGGAGTAACGGAAAATGTAAGCAATTTCCAACCTTTTTCAAAATATTCATTGGCAATATTTTCTATTTCTTCCGCCATCTTTTGCGTGCGCGGATTATATTTTAATACAATGGTTTTATATCTCGTACACCTAGCTCCATCTGTTTTTATTATAAAATACTACTAAAAAGTACACTATCAATTTTTGTAAAATAATGGTATTGTTCCTGTAAATTTGGACATCAACTTCGATTGATCATTATTTTTCGGCATTATTATCAACAATATCATGGATTTTCTTTTCAAGTTCTATTTGTTTGGCAAGTAGCGCATTAACTTTGTCATATATTGCTTCAATCATAATTTCAGTCTTCAAATTGACTTTATAGTCGTTTTCGGCTCTACAGCGATCCTTTTCTTCTTGACGATTCTGACTCATCATAATTAACGGTGCCTGGATTGCCGCTACACAAGAAAGCACTAAATTGAGCAAGATAAATGGATATGGATCAAAAGCCTTTGAGACCATTATAATGTTGATGACCATCCATAGAATAAGAACAGCAATAAATGAAAAAATAAACGCCCAACTACCTGCAAATTTTGCAATAGCATCAGCAGCACGCTGCCCAAGAGTATATTTTTTTTCACTTTCTGGACGGACCGAAATTTTACGATTTGCTAATAAATCCAACACTTCTTCGTCACTCATATCTTGCCGAATATCATCCAGTACGTCTTTTAGCAATTTTCTATTTTCTTTCATAATTATAATAAATCCCCTTTTTTCACACTATACTGCTTTTTTATACTTTTTTCAATCCACCCTCTCACAAATACTTTTTTTCAATTTCGATACTTGTAAAAAAAGTCATACTTATTAGCTTTCAACATAGATATTACTCATCCGTAGAAATTTCTTTTTGACGTAATTCCATTCTTTTCCAAGCAATAAAGCAATAAATATCATTCAATAAAAAGGCTACAAAACATACCACCATAGGAATATATTCTATTGTGTAAATACTCACTAAGACCCATAAAATAATTAAAACCACATCATTAAAAGCATAAAAGAAAGCAAAGTAAGGCGTTCTTCTAAACGTCATATAAACCGCTAAAAAGCTTGTCGTCACCGATAATGTACTTACCCATAAATTAGCGGTGTTAAACGCTTTTAAAATGAAATAAAAAACAATTGTTACTAAAACGCTTAAACTAAACATCAACGCCCACTCTTTC